>Ga0316205_10001208_pt1 | contig 35261 bp, 53 predicted proteins | sample 3monthpyrite_MG_FD_204941 | JGI IMG/M metagenome (GOLD analysis project Ga0316205, IMG submission 204941) | Microbial mat bacterial communities from mineral coupon in-situ incubated in ocean water Damariscotta River, Maine, United States -... | ecosystem: Environmental > Aquatic > Marine >...
AATGCCATGGCCTCCAAGCATTAACGGGTATAAAGGGGTATTTAACGGTAGAATTATATTAGCTAAAAAAGGCCGGGAATATAAAGAGCTTGTATCACTCACCGTTAAGCCAGAGAGAAAATTAACAGGTCGTGTGATTATGGAGGTTACATTACACCCTCCAACTAAGGCAAGAGTGGATATTGATAATAGAATGAAGGCCTTGCTTGATGGGCTAACCCTGATTGGTGCGTATGAAGATGATAGTCAGATAGATAAGCTTATAATCAATAGGGGTATAGTAATAAAAGGCGGCAAGGTTGAGATTGAAATGAAAGAGGTTGAAGGTTGTCAGTTTGATGAGGATCATTTAAACGCAATCAGGAGTGAAGGTCTATGAAAACCAAATACAAAAACTGGATTCTTGACGGGATGATATACACAGCATTTCTATTTATGGCGGTGGTGGTTGGTCATGCAGTGATTGGAATTTCGGTATTTTTCGCAAAAGTTATGTCATGGCTCTAAAGGTGGACTATAATTTAAGGTGAACTTACTCCGACAAACCAGGCCAGTCGAAAGGCTGGTCTTTTGGGGGCTGTATGTATAAAAGGCTTACATTACTATTTGTATTCTTTTTTACCACTGGATTTGGTAAGGTAGACATTGTACTACCTGAAAAAACCATAAAGGTTCATGTATTTCTATTTATGATGTGTGGACAAAAAGTAGCCTATATTATAAATCATCGAGGAAGATCAAAAGTCATATCAATCAATGGCATGAATCAATCTACTGCTAAAATGCTCAATAAATACAAAGCAAAATACCCGATAAAGGGAACAATAAGGATTTTACCTGGCCATGAATTACCATGTAATGAAGAAAAGCAGGTTTATTTGTGAGCAATGTATACCAGCTCGATGACTATCGACCGAAAGAAAAAGAGGTATCAGTCTTAGTGTGTGAATGCGGCTGTGCAACATGGATGGTGACAGATAACAGTTTGATTTTATGTATAAAATGTCGAGAAAGAGCGCCGGGACTAGAAACGGTGTATACTGACGACTACTAAACAAGGGTAATATTATGACAGCAAAGAAAAAAACCGTAAAGAAAAAAGCAGCGGGCGCAAGTGTAAAGCCTGCAACTAAGGCACCAGCTCCAACAGTGGCAGCGGCTAAGTTTGGCCCTATTCATGATGATGAGGCACGGGCCAAATTAAAGCAAACCCAAAAAAATGAAATGGATGAGTTATCTGAGTATGTTGGCGAGAGAATTGCGGTGCTGCCTAACACGCACATAACCACTTTCGAGGCTCAAATCCACTGCCCATCATGTAAGACCGTACTTGCCCAGACATTCCAACGCGGAAACAAGAAATTCTACATCTGCAATAACCAGCGATGCGCCAAGTTCGAGGCAAAGTACAAAATGCCTGAGATTGAGCTTGAAATGATTCCGAAGGATGACTGATGGAGAAATTAACTCGCGCTAGGTTAGATGATTTTAGTAATTGCGGCAAACGTCCGTCTAATGGAGAAGAACCCCCTGGCGATCTTGGCAAGAGATTGGCCAAGGAATCATTTGATAGGTTAATGGAAAGACGCGCTGCTGAATTTAAATCTGAATTAATGACAAGAGTATTCAAGAGATACCTTGATTACGGTAAGCCCTCACGAATCCCAAGAGAGCTGCATAATGGAAAATGAAACTAAATTTAAAACAACACGCGCAAGAATGGATGATTTCACTCAATGCGGCAGTAAACTATCTGATTTAGAGGGCGAGAATGTTAACATAGTTGCTGATGGGGATAATATAATGGCAGAAATCGCAATTAACATTAAATGTCCTGCTTGCGGCGAAGTGTTAACAAAAACTAGCGATAGATTAGTGTGTTTTGCGCCTCACTGTAGAGGTAGGGTGGAAGCCTATGAAATTCCAACTATTGAACTTACGCCTGTAAGGTGGAGATAGTGGACAATAAAGACCTAGACAAAGTAATAGTTGGTGCTGATTTAGCTAAAGAGAAAGACGTGACAGTTATAGCTATCATGCACGATGGTGTATTTTATGAAGTACCTAAAGGAATGACTCCAGACGATTACAGGGAATTTCTGGAAAGCACGGACGAATCAACTACTACATATAGACTGGTTAAGGTTGGTGAAGAATGAATGACAAAGACTTAGATAAGGTAATAGTTGATTTGCAGGCGAGGGTTAAAGAGCTTGAGGCCGAAATTGAGAAACAACATAAATTTAATGATATGGCTATACAACACATGGAGCATTCAACCAATTGCATTGAGGCATTAAATGGCAGCTAAAAAGAAAGCCAGTAAGAGAAAGACTAAAAAAGCAGTAAGGAAAATTGCGCCCAAGAAAAAGCGATTTGCACAAGAATACCCCATTGATTGTAACGCTACACAGGCAGCTATCAGAGCTGGATACAGTGAAAAGACAGCGTATAGTATGGGGCATCAGCTACTCAAAGACCCACAAGTCATGCAAGTCATTGAAAAGACAATGGAAAAAGCCTCAGAAGGAGCTTTATTGTCAGTAAAAACAGTATTGAAGAACATTGAGGACGTTAGATCAAGGGCTAAAGAAGATAATGAAAAGCAATTTGAACTCAAGGCGTTAGATATGCAGGCAAGACATGTATCTCTGTACAATGACAAGATCGACCTGAACGAAAACAAGACAGTGACACTAATTATTGGAGGGCTTGAGGATGACGAATGACCCATGGCAACACAGATCGGAAAATATGCAATGTGCAAGTTGTATGTGGTTTGTGGGCAAAGGAACAGGTAATCATAAGATCGGTAGATGTAGGAGACATGCACCAACAATGAATGGGTATCCTGTAGTTTTTCGCGATGATTGGTGTGGAGACCATAAGTTGGATGAAATGAGCCGATCATTACCAGAGCCTAATAGTGTAACTGTTGCCCCAAGAGTTGAACAGTATAAAGAGAATATTCAAGAGCTTAGAGGTAAGCATTACAATGCGCCATAAGGAGTTAACATGAGCAACAAACGTAATATAAACGAAAGTTACAAACAATACCGGGCAAGATTGAAGAAACAGAAAGAAGAATTAAAAGAAAAGCTCAAGGGTACGATGATTTGGCAATCAACCTTTCAAGGTTATGCTGGAATGACATTCAAATACAAAGAACAGGGAATATACCACCCTAAACGTAACCCAGGAGTATGAAATGATTAAGCACGAAGCAGTATCAGCAACCGCAGGAAATGCAAATGCTGACATCACAGCGCCAGATGACATAATGTATAAGGTCTTATATGGCCAGATAGTTCTAGTAACAGACGCAACAGTTGCAAACAGGCGCGTATTGATCCAAGTTATTGATGCCTCAAGCAATGTGATCTTTGATGTTCACGCTGGAGCGGTGCAAGCGGCAAGTCTGACCTATCACTATGAGGCAATGCAGGGCGTTTACCGTGAAACCTCAGTAGCAGGACTTGCTTTACAATTCCCAATGCCAAAGGATTTTATTATCCCAGAAGGTTATTCACTTAGAATAGATGTTGAAAATGGCGTAGCGGGTGACAGTTATACAGGCGACTTCATTATTGATGAGGTCAGCAAAGCTTACCATACGTGAAAATAGAATATACCTACAAACACGCTCCAACAATCAAGGCATTTGCCAAGTCTGATGCATATATTAGGGGATTGATGGGGCCTTTTGGTCCCATTTCAGGCGATTCAGACTTCCTTACGCCTCAAGGATGGAAGCGAATGGACCAGTACCAAGAGGGTGATTTGGTTGGCCAATGGGAAGAAAGTGGAGTATTAACCTTTGTAAAGCCGCAAGCATATATTGACAATCCATGTGACGAGATGTGGCATTTTAGCAATAAATACTCAATGTCTATGATGCTATCAGATGAGCATCGAATGGCGTTGTATGATTACAATGGTAAGTTTAAGGTAAAGCTAGCCCATGAAGTAGCAGTAAAGCCATGCAAGTATCAGATACCCAATACTTTTATCCCTCAATACACAGACTATCCATTATCAGATGACGAAATAAGACTAAGGGCAGCTATTAACGCTGACGGTCACATGGTCGGTATGAAATGTGATATAACGGTTAGAAAGCAGCGCAAGAAGGATAGACTAGAGAAACTACTGGAAAGTTGTGGAATTGAGTATGTTAAGAAAACATACAGCAGTAGACCAACCGAGACTCACTATAAATTCTACAGATCAGATTACGGTAAGGAGTATTCAGGTTTCTGGTGGACCTTATCGCAAAGACAGCTTGAGATTGTAGTTGATGAAATATCTCATTGGGATGGATTGCATGATGGTCCTGAAACTATATTCTTCACGACTAGCAAGCCATGTGCTGATTTTATCCAATATGCTGCGCACGCTACAGGTCGACGGGCATCAATCAATATCGTTGATCACGATAATCCTAAATGGGCTACAGGATACAGAGTCAATATAGCCACTGGCGCTAAGGCGTCAATATGGGTCAGGAAAGACAGTATAACGATTAAGCGAGTCAAACAGGCAAGAAAGTATTGCTTTACCCTTGATTCAGGCTTCTTTGTTGCCAGGCATAACAACAGAGTATTTGTTACTGGTAACTCTGGCAAATCAACAGCTTGCGTAGTTGAAATGATAAGACGTACGCAGGAACAGCACGAACAGCAAGACGGATTGAAACACGCACGGTTCGCAGTAGTGCGGAATACTTACCAGCAATTACGAGATACGACGATCAAGACCGTTCTCGACTGGCTACCTGAGCAGCATTTCGGCAGGTACAACAAATCAGAGCATACTTACACAGTCACAAAGATACCAGGGTTACATCTTGAGATATTATTCAGGGCGCTAGATAGACCCGATCAGGTATCGAATCTGCTTTCATTAGAGCTAACCGGGGCATGGATCAACGAAGCTCGGGAAATACCGTGGGAGATCGTTAAGCCATTAATGGGTCGTGTATCTCGATATCCAGCAAGGAAAGACGGTGGTTGCACATGGTTCGGCCTGTTCTTTGACACTAACCCGCCTGACAATGATTCATGGTGGTTTAAGCTATTCGAGACTAATCTATTCAGTGATCTAGCTAAGCCTGTAGAGGAAAAGCTAGGTAGAACGTTTGAACAGGTATTCAAGCAACCTTCTGGATTGTCAGACAAAGCAGAGAATCTGCCCTTCCTGGAGCCGTCATACTACGATCTATTAGCCGCTGACCCTGATCAAGATTGGGTTCTGGTGCATGTACACGGCGAGTACGGCTTCTTAAAGTCTGGACAGCCTGTCTATCCCACATACAGGGACAATCTGCACTGTAAGCCTGTATTGCCTGTTAAGGGTATTCCTATCTGGCGTGGCTGGGATTATGGCCTGACACCTGCTTGTGTGTTTATACAGATATTGCCTAATGGTCAGGTAAGGGTAATTGATGAGCTATGCGCGACCAGAGCCGGTATTGATATGTTTACCGATGAGGTTAAAACATACTGTGTTGAGAAGTACAGGGGCTATATATTCAAAGACATAGGCGATCCGGCAGGAATGCAGGGATCACAGCAGATACTGACAACATGCTTCCAGATACAGCACGGCAAGGGCGTTGATGTCGAGGCAGGTATACAAGACCTTGAACTTCGCCTATCATCTGTTAGATATGGTCTAAATACCTTGATCGACGGCGAACCTGCATTAATTATCGGTTCAAACTGCGAATTGTTGCGCAAAGGCTTTCAAGGGGGCTATAATTACAAAAGGAAGGCGATATCGGGTGAAGCTCGATTTCATGTCGAACCGGACAAAAACAAATTTTCTCACCCGCATGATGGACTACAATATTTATGCGCGGAGATATTTGGGGAGCTAGTCAAGGGTGAAAAGGTTGAGCCAGGGTTTCTACATCAGTCGCAAGCTGTTGATAGTTATAGCCCTTTGGATGATGATATCTCCTACAGCTCATACGCAACAGAGGACTACGAACCATTTTGAGGATAATAGTATGGCATTTTTAGCACCAGCAGCACTAGGGGGCTTTGGAGCAGCAGCAGGGGCCGGGATAGCATCAGGTGCAGCGGCAGGCCTTGCAGCATCAGGCATAGGCGCGGGAATTGTAGCTGGAGCCGCTAAAGGCTTATCAGCAGGCAAGAAGAAAGCCTTGATTACAGCAGGCACGACCTCGCTCACATCAAAGCTATTCAGTCCAAAGATTCCACAACCATCAGAGGCGAGAGTATCAGCAGACGCTGAGGCAAAGAAGCGACTGGCAGCAATTACAAAAGGTCAGGGTTTTGGCTCAACATTGCTAACAGGTGGCGCTGGAGTTAAGCAAGGCGCTCAGGTAGCAGTCAAGAAGTTGCTGGGAGAATAACATGCAGGCTGCTGACTTCGTTAAAATGTATGACGGCCTTGAGGCCACAAAGGGGAACTTGAATATTCAGTTTGAAGATATTCAGAAATTCGTAACCCCCAATGATCCTACGGTAATAGGACGCAATAATACACCAGGTCAACGTCATCATGTAGGCCGGTATGATTCCACAGCTATCAAAGACGCCGATCTATTGGCAGCTACCTTGCACGGAACAATGACCCCATCGACTACCGCATGGATTGAATTCCGTACAAAGGACGAGGAATTAAACGAGCTGGACGATGTAAAAGAATGGCTGGACGATGCAGCAAGTAAAACCCTTAAGGCCTTAAACGCTTCCAACTTCAAGACCCAGATATACCGGTGCTATCGAAATCTGGTCGGATATGCCACCACATCATTACTCACAACAGAGAAATTCGACGAGAACGGCGACCATGACGGCGTATCGTTCTCATCATTTGCAATCAGAGAGTATAACTTCACAGTAGATGCCGAGGGTAATCTCAAGTCTTTTTACCGTAAGTTTAAGTTAACAGCTTCCCAGGCACGGGATAAATTCTCAGGAATGGCAGGCTTTAAGAGTCTGGGAACTAAGATACAAGACGCATTGGAGAGTAAAAAGCCAGAAGATCAGAACAAGAAGTTTGGCATATTGCACATAATCTATCCACGTGAACATTTTGGCGAGGGTAAATCCAATCTGGTTAATAAGCCCGTAGTCTCTCGATATGTGGCTTGTGATGATAAGCATGATATTAGTGTGGGTGGATTCGATGAAATGCCTGTGACCGTTGCACGATGGGACGTTGCAGAGGATGACATGGGATGGGGTCGTGGCCCTGGATGGGTTGCATTACCAGAGATTAAGACACTCAATAGAAACAAAGAACTAGCCCTGAAAGGATTTGCAAAGGACGTATCACCACCATTAATTGTGCCTCATAAGGGTGTAATTGGTGGGGTTAAGACTGGCCCTAACGCAACAACATTCTATAATGCGGCTAAGACTCACGGCCAAAAGCCTGAATATTTACATTCAGGTACTCGATGGGACGTGAACGAGAACCGGGAAGCTAATCTCATTCGACAGATTGATGAGATATTCTTAGTCGACAAGCTCCAGTTACCACAAGATCAGGACATGACAGCCACTGAGGTTACTGTCAGATTCGATTTACTACAGAGACTATTAGGGCCGACATTCTTTAGAATCACCAAAGAGCTGCTTGATAATCCGGTTACACGAACGTTCAACATGCTGTTACGGGCTGGGAAGCTTAAAGACCTTCCAAAGTCATTGGAAGGATTGGCAGAGCTTGAGATTGTCTATATTGGCCCACTAGCTAAAGCTCAGAAGCAAGATGAGGTTAATTCAGTGCGTACCATCATTCAGGAAGCTGGAGCAATGGCGCAAGTTACTCAAGACCCGTCTATACTTGATAAGATAGATTTCGATCAAGCCATTGATTTATTGGCAGATCAGGGCGGTGTTCCTGCTAAGGTAATGCGCGATCTTGATGACGTTGAGGCTATGCGGGAGAACAGAAACGCACAGATTCAGGAGCAGCAACAGATTGACCAGTTACAGCAGGCCGGGCAGATAGAGGCTACAGCAGCACAGGCAGAGAATGAAGCAGCTTAGTCAAGAGGACTTATATCATGCTTATGCTGATTTTGTATTCAGTCCGTCAGGGCAAATTGTATTAGATGATTTAGTTGATACGTTTCTGGATGGAAATCATACAGATACTTTAACTGAAAGATTAAGGGAAATACCGCATCCATACAGAGCCTATGTAGAAATGGGTTTCAAAATGTTAATGGATGGAATCAAAGCAGCCGCATTGAACGGCGAATACTTAAGGGGAAAAATGAATGAGCGACCAAGCGACAGACCAGAGCCAGACGGATTCACAGATTAGCACCGAAAATACGGATAACACCGCCGAACATCGGGAAACAGCGTCGAACTGGCACGATATGCTAAACGATGATTTTAAGTCTGATAGCAAGATTGCAGGCTTTGAGACAGTCAATGACATGGCTGAGAGCTACAAAGGCCTTGAACGTATGCTTGGCTCACGTATCCCGATCCCTACTGAGGACGCGGGAGAAGAAAAGATCAAGGAGTTTAATGAAAAGATTGGACAAGTCCCAGGAGTGTTTCAGATACCGGCCCCTGACGATGAGGTTGGCATGGAGGAAATGTTTAGAAAGCTTGGCCGTCCAGAATCAGCGTCTGAATATAAAGTGTCAAGACCGGAAGAAATGCCGGAAGGTCTGGCCTATAATGAGGAGTCAGAAAAGTGGTTCCTTGACGTAGCGCATAAAATAGGCTTAAATAATAGTCAAGCTCAGGAAGTATTAGGCGGTTATAATCAAATGGTTATCGACGGCTTTAATCAACGGAAAGAGCAGACAGCACAGGCGGAGGCTGAAATCCGCAAAGAATGGGGCGCTGATACTGATCGACGGATTGCAGCGGCTCAAAAGCTTGTCGAAGCCATAGGCGGAGAACAGGCGTGGCAAGAGCTGGAACAATCAGGCGTAGGTAATAACCTTGTTATGGTTAAGCTCTTATCAGACATTGGTATGCAGACACTGGAAGATTCCGTCATTAATGGCGAGAATAATACACCTGCGGAAACCAATGACGAATTAAATGCCAAGATGGGCGAACTAATGGCCAATCCTGCATATATGGACAACATGAACCCGAACCATAAGGCTGTTGTTCAGAAAGTGTATGATATCCAGAACAAGCTCAACAAGGCGCAATCATCAACATTTAACGATGGTGGTGTAACAGTATAGCGGATACCCTACTCAGGCCCGCGACAGGCGACCAGGAGAGACTGGTAACTGGACTCTTGTAGTCAAGTAAAAGCCCGAAAGGATACCTTTTGCGTAACGGTGCAGCGAAAGCTGTGTTTTTTAACGCTTATTAAAAGGTATTCGATATGTCAACTCAAATTGATGTAGCTCGCGTCCAACAATACAAGCAAAACGTCATCATGCTATCACAGCAAAGAGGCTCACGCCTTGCGCCTACGGTACGCGTTGATGGTGATGTAATTGGTAAACGATGCTACTTTGACCGTATCGGCTCGACTGAGGCGCAACAAATGACCTCACGTCATGCAGATACTCCACTAATGAACACTCCACATTCCAGACGTTCAGTCCCTATGACTGATTACAACTGGGCTGATCTTGTGGATAACGTTGATAAGTTAAAGCTTATTAATGACCCTACAAACCCTTATGCAGTAAATGCTATGTGGGCCTTTGGCCGTACTAAAGATGACGTTATTATTAGCGCCCTCGGTGGTTCTGCTGAAACTGGCGAAGCTGGTGCAGGCTCTCAAGCCTTGCCATCAGGTCAAATCATTGCCCACGGTTCAGCGGATTTATCATTGGCTAAGCTGATTACAGCTAAGAAAATGTTAATGGCGGCTGAGGTTGATGATATGGTTCCTCTGAACATTGTATGTTCTGCCGAGCAGATTGATGCTCTATTGAACGATACCACTATTACCAGTGCTGACTACAACTCAGTCAAAGCATTAGTAAAAGGTGATATTGATACATTCATGGGCTTCAACTTCATCCGATCTGAGCGTTTAGTACATGATGGCACTAGCCGTGAATGTTATGCATACGCGCAAACTGCTGTTGGTCTTGCTTTACCGCAAGACATTACAGTTGATGTGGGCCCTCGTAGAGATAAAAATAACTCTATGCAGGTGTATGTTGAAATGAGCCTCGGCGCTGTTCGTCTTGAAGATGAGCAAGTGGTCCAGATTCTTTGCAACGAATAATTAATTTAAGAGGACGCTATTATGGCTGTTACTACTCAAGAGAGTGTTGAATACGCAAAAGCATACTCGACTACTCCACCAACAAAGCTAAAGCCTGACGAGCTTCATGGTCGGCTGCGTATTGCGCGGTTTGTTCATGATCAATCTGGCGCTGGCGATGCTACATCTGATGTAGCTGCGGTAAAGCTACCACCTGGCCGCGTTACTGTTCTGGGCTTACTGTCTAGTGTTTATGTGAACTGGACTACTGCATCGGCAACGATGGACGTAGGCTGGGACGCTTATACTGACTTTGACGGCACTGCGGTTGCTGCTGATCCTAACGGGTTGGATGATGGCACTGATGTTGATACTGCTGGTGTTCAAAACATCGGTTCAGTATTAGCAACTGCTGGCAACGTTAAGACTTTCGAGTCTAAAGATGGCGTAGTTATCCGATTCACTTCCCAGGATACAGCAATCGTGGATGGTGATGATTTATCTGGTTACATTGTTTATGTAATCGACTAATCCCTTGATTCCCGGCGGCTAACGCTGCCGGGCCTTTTGGAGCTAAAATGGCTGAAACCTCAGAAGTTGCTATCTGCAATAGTGCATTAGGGCTATTGAAAGAAGATGCAATAATTAATCTGACAGACGATAACATCAGAGCCAAGAACTGTAATAAATTCTATGCACGGGAGCGTGATGCTCTTCTGCGTGTTTACCCTGCTAATTTCTCTACAACCAGGGCAGTATTAAATCAGTCTACAAATACCCCGGCATGGGGATTCTCTTATGCTTACCCATTACCATCAGATTATATTCGGTTCATTGAAATGCAGGACGGTAATATATACGCCCATAAGATCGAATGGGTGGTTGATGCGCTCTGCTTGGTCACAGATGCCTCAACGGTCAAGATTAAATATACCCGAGCGGTAACAGATGTTAACTCGATGGATGAATTATTCAAGCGATGGCTAGGGCATAGGATGGCAACATTAATGGCTTACCCTATAACAGGCAAGAGAAGCCTTGCAATGCTAATGAAAGAGCTTGAGGAAGAAGTGGAAATGGAGGCTATGAACGTGGACTCACAGGAAGGAACCAGCGACACTACCGAAACTGATGATTATATCAATGTCCGTCATGGCTCAAGCTGGGCGTGGTAAATGGCCCGCGCTTCCCACATACAAACCAACTTTACCGCGGGAGAATTAAGTCCGCGCTTACTTGCTCGTATAGATATTTCAAAGTATTTCAACGGATTAAAGACCTGTAAGAATTTCAAGATTAAACCTCATGGCGGTGCTTTTCGGCGTGAGGGAACTGTACACGTCACAGAGGTTAGTGACAGCACTAAAAAGATCAGGTTAATTCCTTTTGAGTTTTCAACAACTCAGGCCTATGTGCTGGAATTTGGTGAAAAGTATATTAGATTTTTCAGGGATAACGGCCAGATAACCGACTCTAAAACGATCACAGGCGCTACACAGGCTAATCCTTGTGTGGTCACAGCGGTTGGTCATGGATACCTGAACGGCGATGAGATCACTATATCCGGCGTTGTGGGCATGACTGAATTGAACGGGAATACTTATACTATTGCTAATGTCAGTGATGATACGTTTGAACTATCAGGAACAGATTCAACTGCTTACACGGCTTATAGCTCCGCTGGAACAGCCGTTGGGCCTTATTCCATAATAACCCCTTATACTGAGCAAGAGCTATTCAGCATACAGTTTGCACAATCTGCTGACGTTATGTGGTTGGTGCATCGGGATATTAAGCCTCAAAAGCTATCAAGAACAGGCCACACTTCATGGTCTATGGATTTCTACGCGCCGACTGCTGATAAATTCCCAGGCACTTCCCAGAATATCACAGGCATAACGGCTGCTAATCCTGCGGTGGTAACGATTGCGGGACATAATTATTCTGATGGTCAGAGAGTCTCGTTAGCATCCATTGGTGGCATGACAGAGCTAAACGGGAAAACCTATACAATAGCCAATACAACAACCAATACATTCGAGCTTGAAAGCATTGATTCAACCGGATATACAGCCTATACATCAGGCGGCACATCGTCTGTGGTGAATAATGACGCTCCAGGGTGTGTGACATTCTACGAACAACGACTTTGTTTCGCCAGATCAACCGATGAGCCACACAAGTTCTGGATGTCAAAGTCTGCTGATTACGAGGATTTAACGACAGGAACGGCTGACGATGACGCTTTAGAGTACACAATTGCATCAGGTAAAGTGAACGCAATTACATGGATGACAGGCTCAGAGGATTTATTAATTGGCACATCTGGTTCAGAACACAGGGTATCAAGTTCCGACACTGGGCCGGTAACTCCCACGAACATACGCGTAAAGCGTCAAACTACGCACAAATGCGCCTTTCTCCAGCCTGTGCAAATTGACAATACTGTTGTTTATTTACAGCGTGCATTGAAGAAGATTAGAGAACTCTCATATAGATTTGAAACTAACACGTATTCGTCTGTTGATTTAACAATCCTGTCAGAACATATTACAGGTACGGGAATCACGGAAATGGATTACCAACAAGAACCCGACTCTACCCTGTGGGCTGTAAAGACTGACGGCGGTTTGATCGGGTTAACCTATGAAAAACCACAAGAGGTCATTGCCTGGCATGATCATGCCATCGGCGGCGATGGTTTTGTGGAATCAGTCGCGGTAATCCCTGCGGCTGACCATGATCAGATATGGTTATCTATTAAATATACCATTAATGGTTCTACTGTTCGCTATATTGAATACTTTCACTCAGGCATCTGGACTGATGTAGAAGATGCTTTTTATGTTGATTCTGGCCTGACCTATAGCGGCTCTGCTGTAAGAACAGTTTCAGGACTTGATCACCTGGAAGGCGAGACTGTGCAGGTCTTGGCTGATGGTGCGCGTTATCCTGATGCAGTGGTTACAAGCGGGGCAATCACCTATTCAACCGATTATGAGACTTTCACAAAGGCACAGATTGGGCTTGGATATGAATCTAAAATAGTGACTCTTGAGCCGGAAGCCGGAAACCCTATGGGAACCGCTCAGGGCAAGACAAAGAGCTGGGGCCGTATTAAACTTAGACGGTATAATACTATTGGCGGCGAGATTAACGGCACTGAACTCGATGTTCGTGATGAGGATGATTTAATGGGGTCAGGGCCAGCGTTGGAAACAGGTGATTTGTCCGTATCAGATTTAGGTCATTCTTCTGATGCACCGATTGAATATGTACAGAATTCCCCCTTTCCTGCGACTATACTTGGATTATTTGGAGATTTAAACGTGGGCGATGACTAACTTAATATTACCGTTTCACCCAAGCCACATGGCAGGGTTGAAGCCATTGAGGAAAGAGGACGTTGACAGTTTGGGTGGAGTTGATCCAGATCAATTTATTAGGGCTTACTACCGATCTGGGCCGTCATATAGTTATTTTGTAGGACACCAGATTATTGCGGTGATTGGAATGATTAAGATGTGGCATGGTGTGGGTGAGGTCTGGATGCTAACCACTGACCATGTTAATGATAACATTAGTTTTTTTCATCGAGAAACACTAAAATTGATGGTGAAAACACGAAAAGAATTAAATTTACACCGGATACAATGCACAGTCCATGAGCGAAACAAACGGGCTATTCGGTGGATGCTTAAGCTAGGCTTTACATGGGAGGCAACTCACAAGATGTATGGCCCTGACAAATTAGATCACTTGAGGTTTGCGAGATTATGGCAGCACTAGCGGGAATGGGACAACAGATTGAAACAGCCGGGACATTGTTCACCGGCATTTCCGCTTATCAGGAAGGTAGGCGGCAGGCTGCTATTCAAGAAGAAAACATCAAGCTGACGCAGCAGGCCCGCGAGGATAAGACCCGAGAGTCAAGGAGGCTCACAAGTCGGTCAGTATCTACCGCACGAGCTAGGCTTGCTGCATCTGGAGTGACTATTGACGATGATTCGGAAAGCCCGTTAGCGGTTATGGAAGAAATACTTCGTCTTGGTGAGGAGGATATTATTGCTATTGGCCGAACTGCTGACACTCAGGAACGATCAGCGCGACTCAAGGCACAATCAGCCCTTGCAAAAGGTGGGGCAAAACTTATGTCGAGCTTTTTCAGCGCAGGCTCTACCCTTTTAACGCGGTCACACGCCAAGAAAAAGGGGATTAGAATCAAATGAAAATAACCATTCCAGGTCGAAAGGTCTTGCAATCTGGCGGGCAATTAGCAGCTCCCGAGCTTGGCACTGAGGTTATTGGCAAGACAATGGCTCAGGCTGGTAAAAACCTTGTTGCAATCGACAATGCGTTTAATGAGAAAATGCGACTTGCTCAGGTAGCATCAGACGTGTCTGAACGGTTCACAAGTGCGGTGAAGGAATACACCACCTGGAGCAGCGAAATTACCAAGACTCCAGATTCATACGCTTCCTTTGTCCCATCTTTTGAGCAAAAGCGAAAAGAGCTGAGAACCAAGTATTTTAAGGACGTAACCGATCAGGATACCAAAACCCAATTAGATTTAAGGTTGAAATCATTCTTTCTGAATGCGCACTCAAACATGACCAGCACGGCTCGAAAGAGTCAATTATTTGTACTAAAGCAAAAAGCAGAATTAGATCAAAATCGAATGGCAGAGCTTGCTATTGACGCTAAAGATGAAAACCACCTTAAACAAATAATGAATGATCACAATGAAAATATAAAGGCTTTAGTCAAGGCAGGCGTTTACTCTGTTCCAGGTGGTCAGTCTGCACAGCGATCATTCAATACTCACGTTCAAGTCGGACGCGTAACCCGCATGATACAGAATAATCCTGTTGGTGCTGAGGCGATGCTGAAAAAGAATAAGAAAATTCCGGGCATTGAACCTGCAAAGCATATCCAGCTTACAAGGCTTGCACGTTCACAAGCAGCTCAAGCACGGGCTGCAACAGTGGTGCGAGATACTCAATTATTGAATTCTAATATTAGCTCAATACAGCATACTGGAGTACCTGTTCAGGGTGCAGATGTAGCGGCTAATAGCCTATCAAAATCACAAAGAAAATCTTATGATCTTAAATTAAAGACAGCACAACAATGGTATGACGATAACAAGATATTACAGTCAGGCGATATTGCAACTACTAATCAATTGATTAAGGATCGAACGCCAAAAGCAGGTGATCCACAGCATGCTAATAAATCAAAGTATGTGGCGCAATTATCGACTCAGGCTATTAAGTTACAGAAAGAAGCTCGCGATGATCCGGCAAAATTCTACGCTAATCATCCATTAGTTAAAAGGTCTGAAACACCAGGAAGCTTGGCCCAGCCATTCTCAGGAACCGAGGGTGGGCCTCCTGTTGACTCAACCGCACGAGATAATGCACTTTTGACCGTGCAGGCTATCAATGGAATCAAAGCAAACAAGACCAGCTTATTATCTAAAGATCAGTCCCTTGCGATGGTTAATTCATTTAATAATCTGAAAGCAGATCAGAAAACAGCATACTTTACCGCTCTGAAAGAGAAATACGGTGATAACTACAGTGTTGTATTCCGTGATCTTGTGAAACATGGAAAGTTACCTGTTGAGGCTCAATTATTCGGCCTATATGCAAACCTAAATACAGGGACAAGGCTCGCGCCTATTTTGGCTAATACGTTGGCTCAAAGTAAAGAAGATCAAGCGAAGGCGAAAAAAGAACTCTCGCCTATTATGAAAAAATCAATCAATGCAGAAGTTGACAGTCAGATGGAAAGATATCGGTCAACCATTGCCGGTGTTGATGCTTTTGGGGCAATGTCAACAAATTATCAGAATGTTAAAGCAGCTATGACAAAAATGGTCACATTCCAAGTAGCTCGTGGTGCTGGTGATCCTTCTACTGTAGCAAGTAATATAATCAGAGGAACTTTCAATAAAGACGATGGGGGTGCTTATAGCTATGTAACTGGGTGGGTATCAGCAGCAGGTTTACCAGGAAAGCCCGTTTTTGATACTGGCTCAGGAGATATTACAATCAGCGCAAATGTTAGGATTCCAGCGCAGTTTGACCGCGTTGAGATAATGAAACGAATGGCGATTAATTCAAGAACTCATTTAATCAAAAAGTTTAATCCAGTGGTGCCAGATCAGGTACGAAAAAATTTCAAGAATGATAAAGAGGCTTTCAGATTTTATGCGGAAGCAGTGCAAAAGCGTGGTATATGGGTGACTAAACCTGATGATACAGGTGTTTGGCTAATGGATAATCGAAAGGGATTTGTTTTAAACAAGGCAGGTGAAAGGTACGGTTTTGATTTTAAGGAATCTAAATAATGTTAATTTACCCTGAAATAGAAACAAATCAATCATTCCAACAATCAGGCATAGGGTTTGAGGGTACATGGGGTCAATCCGCTGCTGCATCTTTTCAAGAGGCTATAACTTACAATCCGCTATCCTCTTACAATAGAATGCACGAGCTTGAATATCGTAAATTTCTCGATCCATCACCTCACATGACTCAAAAGGAATGGAAGGAATCAGAGCATTTTAGAGAGGGTTTGAGTTTTCCAGAGGGTGTAAAGCAGAATGTTGCCAAGCTGATCGCCGAACGAAAAGACGATGAGAACCAAAGAAGGTTTGTGATTAACTCAGGGCCGAAAGGGTTTACATCTAAAGCCGGACTTTTTGGAGTGCAAATTGTTGCAGCAATACTTGACCCGGTTAATACAGCGGCGGCATTTATCCCCGTATTACGTGAGGCACGATTTGCCAAGTTAGTTGCATCTATTGGGCTCACTAAGGCTAGATTTGTAAAAGGCGGGGTTGAGGGTGCAATCGGTGCGGCAGTTGTTGAACCTGTTGTATTAGCAGCGGCTCACCAGGAGCAGGCCGATTATGGCATGACAGATTCACTTTATGCCCTTGGATTTGGCTCAGTATTTGGCGCAGGACTTCACGCTGGCGCTGGTAAGATCGGCGATATCATGCGGAAGTATTCTGATGTTGTGGATGAGCCAGCGTACAGGGCGGCAACAGCGGCAGCTATCGAAGGAAAACCTGCTAAGGTTGACGGCCTTTATAGAATAGCGGAAATACCAGAAACAAAACTTGCCCGTGATGTAGAGTTGGAATTTGACAAGTTACATGGCAAGGAGCCTGTAGTATCTAGATCACAAGAACAATTAAAACTTGATTCTGTTGATATAAACGCTCGTATTACCAAGGCAGAGGCTAAGGTATTGGAGGCAACAAGTGCGCGTGTTAAGAAGCAGCGTCAAAAACAAGTTGATGAATTAAAGACTGAAAAGAAATCAGTTGATTCTCGCATTGAAGAAATAGACACAAAACTAAAGGAAATTAAAAAGCTTGATGAGAAGATCAAGCGCGAGAATGATAAAAAACCAACCAGCAAAAAAGGCAAGGAAGCAAAAGCGAAACGCATTGAAAAGCTGGAATCAGAGCAAGCTAAATTAAAATCAGAGATTGAACCAAAGCCTGTCAGTACAGTACGTCAAACTGTAAGGGACGTACTTCGAGAACGTGACGAATACGCAAGGGTTGGTGATACAGATACAGCTCAACGATTAGACATGGAAGCACAAGACATCATAGCAGGTGAGCGCGGGTTCCCTCGATTTGAATCTGATGAGGCAGCGGTCAGGGATGCAGAAGTGCAGGCTGACCCTAAATCTGACTCAATGTATGACGAAAGGAACATTCAAGAGCTTGACGATATAGCAAAACGTCAAGATAATGACAGGACTGTGGACTCTGAACTGGAAGAATTAGACAGTATTGTTATGGCTGTACGTGACGCTGATATGGTCGATGAGGCAAGTATTAAGGCCTACAATGATGCAGATCAATTAATTAAACAGGCAGAACAAACTGATGGAATAATGAAAGCAATTGCAATGTGCGCGGTGAGATAATGGCTTGTATTGAGGACATAAAGAAAGCAGCTAAGGGCATGATGACCGATGAGGAAGTTGATGCTTTGTATAGTGCTTTGCAAAAAATTCGACGTACTAAACGCGGCTCCCCTGCTGATATTAATCGTGAAATGTTAGCGGAAGCTGAAAACATGATAGAGACATGGGTGTCTGCAATGAAGATAGAAAAGCGTAATAGGGCGTTTAATATCATTGCTCGCGCTCGAATCATGGAAGGAATTGAACGATATAAGGCTAGAACGCCAGATGCTACTGATGCCGATGGGCTTATTAATTATATGGTTGGCCTTGGTCAAGGTGGCGACTCTATTGGTTCTAGAATGTCGTCAAAGGAAAATGGCGTAGTTGGTGGGGTTCGAGATAAAATAACTCAAGCTAACCTCTGGGATTCGTTAAACTCTCGAAATCTCGATAGAGAAATTGCACAGGAAATGTGGGAGATTGGACGGCCTGATGGAAAGCCGGGAATATCTGGTAACAAAGACGCTCAGAAACTCGCTGAAATATTTAACGATGGTCAAAAGGCAGTCGTTCAAATGCAGAATGACGCTGGGGCTTGGATTGATAGCTTACCTGGCTACATTGTTAGACAGACTCATGACGCCACTAAAATCCGAAGAAAGGGCGGTGATAAAGGCCAAGACTGGGTTTCATACACAAATGACCGAATTGATTGGGATCAAACGGCCAGAGGTTTAACTGAGGCGGAAAGACTTGAATATCTTCAAACAGTCTACACAAACTTATCCACTGGCGATCATTACGTATCAAAGGGTGTCGCTGATAACGACAAATTTCTGGCATTTAAAGGCCCGGCCAATATAGCTAAGAAAATATCGTCAGAGCGCGTATTACATTTTAAATCAGCCGATGATTGGTTTGATTACAACAAAGAATACGGATCAGGGAATTTAGCTGAATCGTTTTTCTATGGTGTTGAGCGAGGCGCTAGAAATGCTGCATTAATGGAGGGCTTTGGCACCAACCCTCGATCAATGTTTAAGGGAATTATTGATGTATTACACGAAAGAAACAAGGGTGATATAAAGGTAATAAATAAGCTTAGAGGGCATCGTGGAGCTGATACTTTAGAATGGTACATGATGCAGATCACCGGAGAGAATAAACGGCCTGGCTCTGTTGGATTGTCCATGGTAGGGGCTGGCATAAGAGCGTTTGAGTCCTTCTCAAAGCTTGGGGGCGCATCTTTATCATCAGTGAATGACCTTGCAACAATGGCAAGTCAGGCAAAATTTAACGGTATTGGCTATCTTAAAGGATTCCAGCAGGGGATTGATAATCTCATGCAAGGTAGAACAAGCGGTGAGAAGCGACAGTTAGCTGATATATTAGGTGTTGGTTATGAAGGAATGATGGGGCAAGTTCTTAATCGCTGGGGCGCATCCGATCACGTACCAGGTAGATTGAATAGTTTAGTACAAAGCACGTTTAAATTTACAGGTCTTAACTGGTGGACTGATGCCCATAAGACAGGGTTTGCAACAATGCTTAGTCGTAATTTAGGGGTGAATAAAGGTAAGTCATGGTCGAAATTAGACCCTGATTTAAGGCAGTCTCTCGGGCTTTATTTAAAGCCTGCTGAGTGGGATATTATTCGTACGCAACCAACAAGAAATATTGATGGTGCTGAATACATTACACCAGAATCAGCTAAAAACTTAACTGATGCTCAAGTTAGAGGAATGATAGGCGAAAAAGCAGGCCCATTAAAAATTAGAAGATTCAGAGATCAGCTTGAAACATCAGTTAGAAGTTATTTTGTTGATCAGTCTGATTCAGCTATCCCAACTCCAGGCGACAGAGAAATGGCGTTGTTAAGGGGAAAAACAACTCCAGGAACATGGGCAGGTGAGGGAATGAGGTTTTTTGCACAGTTTAAGGCTTTCCCTGTAACCTTTATGACTAAGGCAATGGGAAAGTTTATGATCAATGGAAAGATGAATAAACAAGGAATGGCGATGTTATTTGCTATGAGTACAGCGATGGGCTACATGGCTATGACGTTGAAAGATATAGCAAAAAACAGAACGCCGCGTGATCCAACAGCAAACCCCGTTAAGGTATTTTTAGCGGCAGCACAGCAAGGCGGCGGTCTTGGAATATATGGAGACTTTTTATTTGGCGAGGGTTCAAGGTTTGGCACGTCAGCAATGGGTACGGTTGCAGGGCCAGCTTTCGGAAGCATGAATGAATTACTAAATATTGGCTTTGGACTAAAGAAGGAATTAACAGAGAAACTATCAGGTAATAATGAGTTTGACTTCAAAACCACAAACAAAATAGTTAACTTTGTAAAGCACCATGCGCCGATAGTTAACTGGTTTTGGACAAAAAAAGCCTTTGATGGTCTAATATTTAACCATATACAGGAAAACATTAACCCCGGATACCTTGAGAGAACCCGAGCCCGGATGCAGAAATACAACGAGCAAGACTTTTTATTTGGTAAATTCTAATGACTGTATCAACCACAATTCGCAAAAACTCATACACCCTAACCGGGGCAACGACTGCATTTACTTTCAATTTCAAGATATTAGCTGAAACTGATTTAGAGGTTATTAGAACTGATACCGTAGGTATCGAGACAGTTTTGACGTTAACCACAAATTACACAGTCAGCACAGGCCCATGGCCTACTGGCGGCACAGTAACGACTGTCACAAACTATACTGACGGAACTTTGACTATCCGGCGATTACTCCCCCGTACGCAGTTATCTGATTATATCACGGGTGACAAATTCCCGGCAGAAACTCACGAGGCTGGACTTGATCGTTTAGTAATGATTTCTCAAGAACATGATGAAGAATTATCCAGAACCATGCGCCTTAAGGATAGTTCTCCATTATCAAACCTTTCGTTTCCTGATCCTGGAGCTGGTAATTATTTGAGATGGAATGCGGCTGGAACTGCTCTTGAAGCGGTATCAACCACCGTAAACAATGATAATTATACTGCTAGTGGATTAGGGACAACTAGATCAGTAACGTCAAGGCTTGGCGATTATATTTCAGTTAAAGATTATGGTGCGGTTGGTGATGGCGTTACTGACGATACCACTGCAATACTTGTGGCTATTGCAGCCGCTGCTGCTGGGGATACTGTTTATTTTCCACCAGGAAATTATTTTGTCGATGGTGCTATTACAGTTAGCGTAAACGGTATAAACCTAAAAGGTTCTGGAATTGAATCAACTATAATTAAGCAGAATTCAACAACAGCAAATACCTTTGTTTTTTCTAGTTCTCAATTTTCTGGCGTGTCAGATATGAAAATAACTCATACCGGAACACCAACGGCAGGATATGCCGTCACATTCAACAAAACTGGATCGTCAGGTTGTTTTTTTGGATATGTAAATAACGTTTACATTCAAAATATGTGGAATGGTATTTTAATTGAATCCTGCACAGAAACAAGAATACTCAAAGTACACCTTCGCGGTTTATTGGGTACAAGAGGTATTTTGTATCAAGGCACTGGGTCTGGGGTTTTAGGTTCTTACCGAGCTTTAATATCAGATGTTGTATGTGATACGGCTGGCAACGGAAACACCACTATCATATGGGTCGTGCAGGAAAACTACGCCTACTCCCTAGTTCTTGAAAATTGCACGGGACTATATGGAGCCTCTGCTTTTGCCATGCTTGATACTGCAAACACAGGAGCAAGCTATCCAATCTGGTGCTTTGCGAATGACCTAGAGGCAGACCACAATGTGACAACAGGTATATCTCTTGCTGGCGGAGAAGGTGTTTATTTATCTAATTCATGGGTGGGCTCATGCTCTGCGGGAAGTGGTATTAATATAGCAGCAGGTTTTAGGGGGGAGGTTGCAATAACTAATACACGAATAATGGGGAACTTTGCTCATGGAGTCAATATTTTGGCTGGGCCGGAAGATGTGACTATTGATGGCTGTTATATTGGCGATAACTCTACATCAGGAAGCGGAACATATCACGGTATATTAGTTAACTCAAACACTGATAATTTTATTATTAGTAATAATAAAATCGGTGATTTGCTTGGCGCGGCTGGAAACAATCAGGGATATGGTATTTTTATAAATACGGGTACTAGTACAGAGTTTGTTATTCAGGGCAACAATCTAAATGGAAATGTAACCGCTGGATTATTTGATGGAGGTACAGGCGCCGAGGGGATTATCAAAGATAATCTTGGAGTTGCTGAGTTACCAGCAAATGCCACAGTAACAGCATCACCAATGACATACACTAATGGACATAGACCTAACACCATTTATGTGAAGGGAGGAACGGTGTCCAGTATTACTCAGGGCGGCATTACTTTAGCTACTGCTACTGATAAGACTATTCATCTTGAGCCGAATGAGGCTGTAGTTATCACTTACTCATCAGCGCCAACAATTGCGCAAATAGTTCATTAACTCGGGGGTTAATATGAGCGACGAAGAAAAGAAAGCGTTTAATCGAATACCTTACAAAGAGGTCTTTGTTATTGCTGGAATGATTCTCGCTATCGGTAGCGCTTGGGGAGTTAACGTCAACTCTATCAGCAACAACAAAAGCGAGATCAAGAAAAACAGGTCTTATTTTGAACACAGAGTCGATAGAATGGAAAAAAGAACAGAAAAACGATTCGATAAGACTGACAACAAGATTGATCGTCTGGACAGAAAATTAAATACAATCTTGCGAGCAATCAAGAATCAATGATTATTTTACAGCTATTAATTTTCGGGTTAATTGTCTATGCTTTATACAAAGCAACGAGGTGATTTATGGGAATATACTTAGCTAGTTTTGTAACATTTATTGTTGGCTTATTAATAGTCGCTTATATTTATGTATTTAAAAATAAATCAGAGGCTTACGACATAATCCCATTTTTTATAGGCGGATTTATGTTGATGTTTCTCGGTGCATTTAGCGCCTTAGTCATTTACTTTGTGAGGTGATTTTTGAAACCTTGGTACAAATCCAAAACGATCATATTCAACGCGGTCATAGCCGGTCTAGCGTCATTAGAGCCTGTTTTCCCGCTATTGAAGCCAATGCTAGGGGAGAGCTATTACCCCGTCCTGATGGTGCTGTTAACCACTGGGAACGGTGTATTACGGTCAATAACTAATCAGGGGGTGTCCTTTGCTCGGAAAACTTAAACTATGGGGCATGGCCTTCCTTGGCATATTATCTGCTGTTCTGTATGGGTTATGGAAGCGAGACAAGGCAGCGTTTGCTGAATACAGAGAACGACAAGCAAAAGCATTGAATGACGCTGAGAGGGCCGCACACGAAGCCTTAGAGCAAAGTAGGAAAGACGAAAACAAAGAGGTAGCCGATGCACTTAAAGACAATCGCAATGATTATTTCGAGTAGCCTGTTAATAAGCTGTGGAAAACCTGTGTATATTCAGCCCAGACTTCCGCTACCTGATCCGCTAGTGACCCCGAAACTGGCAAAGAAAGACTTTAAATGTCTGAATAAGTCCGTACGGGATAGAATGGCTTTAGTTTTGGCAGCACGAAAGGCCAGGATTAAACGACTACGAAAAATTATTGAATCAACAAGGAAGAACTAAAATGGCAATACAGGAAAATGGAGATAACACAGAATATTGGATGCTTCACGCAATGCGCGTGATTCAAAAGAATTACGGCCATACTGTCAGTATATGGGATAAAGGAAAAGACCTTTTAAAGTTTGGACGATCTGAGCAGGTTCACACTACTAATAAAACTACATTAATGACCTTACCCGCAGGAACATATAATGAAACTTATGTTTCATCGAATCTGATAACGACTATATCTAGCTCAAGTGCGTCTGACACAGAGGAAGTTATTGTAGAGGGGCACACTGTTGATGGTAACGGTGATTTTACTTTTGTAACGCAAACAATAACCCTGACCGGGCAGACTCAGGCAACTCTCGGCACAGCTCTTGCTAGGGTATCAAGAATAAAAAACAACGGCACAAGTGATCTTGTTGGCACTATTTATGTTTATGAAGATGACACCGATACTACAGGCACTCCAGACACAGCGGCCAAGGTTCATTGTGAAATCAGGGCCGGAGAAAACAATTCAGAAAAAGCTTCTACTACAATATCAAGTGTGGATTACTGGATTGTTCAAGGAGTGTATTCAGACGTTTTGGAAAAAACCGCAGCTACTGCTGAAATTATGTTTGAGGTAAGAGAAAAAGGAAAAACATTTTTAGAGCAGTTTGAATTATCATGCTCTAATACGTCCGGTTCTATTAGGTCTGGCTCTCCTTATATTATAATCAGGCCAAACTCTGATGTGAGGTTAAGGTCTTTAGCAAGTGCCAACACCACAACAGTTTCCGGGGGAATGTGGGGAGTTTTAGCTTCTATAATTACTTAAAGCCCGCGTCTTAACTTCTTCACCAGCTTTTCAATCCGTTCCCGCTCATTATCATCAGGGTGCGGATTGTATTCAAGCTCCAGGATTGCAGCATAGAGTAATTGCTTTCTATGCTTATCATGTCGGCATTGCTTTTGATAAGCGTCTGCCATGCTCTCGATGCCTGCTAATTGTTTCTGTTTCACAAGAAATCCTCCCGCAAAATATCCTCAATCTTGGAATAATAAGTATCCCCACTCGGCGACTGTCTCGACCACATGAATTGATAGAGCTTCGCTATTATCCAGAAGTAATGGTCTGAGTACCCATCCTGCCCGTCAAGGCTTCCATGATCCCATCTATCCCGTTTAGTTCTGTAGACTACTCTCCACTTCTTACGTAGCATTATCACCCTCCGGCGCTTCTGGTATTTGCAACCAATGTGTTACGTAATCCATAGCACTTACCCCAAATATTCCAGTAAAGTCTCTAGCAAATGTTTCTATTGAACCATCATTAAAATGGCATAGAACTGTCACCTCGTGTTCAGGCAGCCGATCATCCACGCTTATCCACTGTCTTTTCTTTAACTCTTCTATAGCCTCATACATCAGAGCCGCATCCTGACCGAACTTAACAGGCTCACCCATCTCCAACATACCTGCTATTATGCTCATTCGTTTGATTAAATCACTCATCATCCTCTCCCGCTCGTTTGTTCCAAGCTTCGATTGCGTCTTTTTCTGTGTTGAACCATGCAAGTTCATACGCTATACATTCTATGTCGTAGCAACTAACCTCCCATATATTGCTATCGTCTGCTGCAATATGGACAGGACTACCACAAAACGGACACGGAAGTAAATCGCTCATATCAAGTCCTCTGGTCGCACAGGCCCTAAAAATTCACCTTCTAGGTCATGGATAGGCTTAGTAAATCTTTTTCCTATTTCCTTGTAAGTCGATTCTGTTTCATAAAACGATAGCCCAAACACTTCAATTATTTCCTCGATGGTTCTGTCGTCTCTTCGATAAAAGTAATATCCACTTCGCGTTGGTTTCTCTGTCGTCCATTTCATTCCTTGCTCTCCAACTCTGCCTGCTGTCTCTCGAATTCGCTCATGGCATACTACCTTCCCATTTAGTAGGCTCAGTTCTTTCAAAATTAACTGACTCTTTCAGTATTTCTTGGCCGACTAAATTCCCAAGCTTCCAAGTCAATAATTGCACTAATCCTATTAGCCGATCAATATCTTTGTTTTGTGCTTCCACTTCACGCCGTAATAACATCACGTCAATATCCATACTCTACCCCTCGTCTTGCTTTCTAAATATCCACCAACTTTGTATAAACGGCTCGCTTCCTATCCACCTTTTTTCTGCATGACCAACAAACTCCCACCCATGATCGTCCATGTGATTCAGCCAATCTTCCATGTCTTGTCCACTCATTACCGGGCTCGTAGCTTTTGAAGGCAGCATAGGCTGGGTAACTTTATATCTATATCTCACACTCTACCCCTCGCTTACTGGTTGTTTAGTTTTTAAGGTACGTATACGCTTTGTGATATTTCTCTATGCGCTTAAGATCTTTATCGCGTAGCCCTTTGATTCTAGTAATGTCACTATTGTGCCTGAGGTCGTGCATTTTGATTTCAATGGCCTGTTCACTATTACTTTTTATCTGTTCTATGTACTCCATATAATCCATGCTTGGGTCGTGCGTTAATAAGCTAACTAGATTTACCACTTTATTGCTAAACCCATGCGAGATAAGATCCATAAGCTTATAGCTTGTATCTTCAATAAGATCATGCAACACAGCAACAATCATTAATTCTTCATCGCCTGAATATTTCATTTTATTCATTACATATAGACAATGTAGAATATACGGTTTACCGCCTCTGTCCGTCTTATCTTTAAATGCCTGACTTGCTATCGCTATTGCCGTTCCTAAATCACTCATCCCAAATCCTCGCTAGTGTGCTGGTTTAAAATTCCTCTGCCGATAGCTTCCGGAATGTACGGGATAACCGAATTCCCTAATTGTTTAAGTCTGTCCATCCTATTGGAAACCCCATCAGGAACTCGAATTGCTCTGGAGTAATTCTCTGCCCCCCAAACGCCTTGACATAATTCCGGCAACTTCTCCACTTCTGCATCGATGGCGCTAGAAAATTCGCTTTTGTTGTCGGCGTGTGCAATAAGCCACCAACGGCTTCTCTTATGGTCTGCCCCGCAATCACTCGCTTTAATATTTCGTCTTTCACATTTATATCCTATTAGCTCTAAATCTTGTTGAGCTTGAATTATTGGAGCCTCTAATACATTCTCAGCAATAACCCATTTAGGTTTTATCTGCCAAATAATACGCGCCATTTCAGGCCATAAATTTTCATCAGTTTTAATACCGTGGCTTGCTGTGCTAAATGGTTGACAAGGAAACCCCCCGCAAATCAAATCAACTTTACCTATTGACTCAAAATCAACAGTTTTAATGCAGTGGAAAACAGGAACATCTTTCCATCTTTTTCTTAATAACATTCTGCAAGCTGTATTACTCTCAACAAAAGCAATAGTTTTCATTCCTGCTCGTTCTAAACCTAAGCTAAAACCTCCTATCCCACTAAACAGGTCTAATACTTTTAATGTCATAATCACTCCGTCAATAGTCTAATAAGGTGGTCTTTACTTCATCCAATCAGGCCAAATCGCGTACCAGTCTACATAATCCCAATCCATATCCTCAGCTTGGTCAAATTGGCCATTGCTGCCAATAACTAATGTACCGAGTGGAAGCCTGCTGTCAGGGTCGCCGTCGTGGTCATTTCGCACAAACTCAAGCGCGTGAAAATTGGGGTTTGGTTTACAGTAATGGAAGCTACCGTAGTCTCCACTTGGCAAAATAACTTTGAAGAAGTTATGATCCATCTTCCAAAATACAGCGGGTATATCTGGCTCCTCACTATCAAATTCACCAACCAATACACGCTGAGCAAACTTGAAAGGCTCCGCAATCTCTTTCTCATCCTCAAGCGTTTCCAATAGCTCTTTCGCTTGCTTCAATGATTAGTTGTGTTTTTAGGTCTTTCATTTATCCATCCTCTCAGCTAATCGCTTTAGCCCGTCAATTCTTCTGGCTGTAATTGTTCGCTCTAATTCCGAGCCGACAAAAACGCCCAATGTATAACCGAACATACTACTTTCAATTCGGTATTCGCCCTTGTTGCCCCTGGCATAATTCTTCTCGCCTTTTCTAATCCATTTCATAATCAAGCCTCTCTTGTCGCTTAAACATTTCAAGTGCCTGGATCAACTCTGATCCTGTAACCTCGCTGAATAAAAACCGGCTAGATACAATGATCTTTTCCTCTGGTAGAATTGACAGCCTTTCGTCATTACATTTTACAATTGAGATTTCCATGATAACCTCCTACTGCTTTAATGCTCTTTCTATCTGTTTGTCTGTAAATCCTAAAAGTAATAGTCCTAGTCGTGTAGCTCTAAATAAACAATGACTATTAGTTTCAAAATTACCCTTCTTGCAATATCTAACCTGTCGAACATAACCGTAATTAGATAATTTTTGCAGTGAATAATATTGCTTGCTAGGGAATATCGCTGCAAATTTATTTCTATATCCATACTCACTCTTGATGTTCTTACTATCGGAGCCAGTCATTAACCGCATGATGTCCATATCGTATGGGGTGATTTGGTCAGTCATAACTTTTTAATCCGGTTAAAAATATCTTTAGCCTTTTTAATTGATTCTGTAAGTTTCAACTCTAACTCATCAATTATTTTCTCATCACGATCAATCCTTATAATCAATGGCTTAAGCTTTGGATGGTAAGCTATAAAATCACAGTATTGCCTGTTAGTGATATACAATTGACCGTGAACTTGCCAGTGGTAAATTTTTGGTAACGTACCTTTTAACAGATAATTTATCTGTGTATTGAATGCCGGTGATTTAATTTCAAGCAATCCATCGTCATCAATCAATCTATCAGGGCTAGCTCCCAGCCATTCACCCATTGACCAAAACCCGCCAGGTTTGGTTTCTGTGAATGTTTCCATTTCATAGTGTTCTACTGCAAGCGGCTCAAGTTCATGACCTCGCTGCATGTATGAAGATGAAAAACTTTCTGGTGACTCATTTGTCAACTTTTCAAATACAGGCTGATAAATAGCTTTTTCATATCCTGCTGTTTTAGCGCCCATAAACAAATCTTTAAAGGTTGACGCGGTAAACTTCCCCCGCCGTAACTCAAGCCATTCATCAGTATTCTGATTTATATCATGAAAGACCGGCTGCATTTTTCAGAACCTCTATATTTTCCGGTGTTATATCATAATATTTTTGGGCGATAGTTAATCCGTCAATACCCTTATCTTTTAAACGATCTACAACTTTAGGCCATTTATCAGAATTAGGGTTCAGTTTTTCCTTTTCAGTTTGAGGCTGTTGTTCTCTAATTCTCAATGCTTCGACAACTTCGCCAAATGCTTTAACTTCACGTACATATATTTGGATAGGTATATTTTTCCAATCTTCAATATAGTTAGAGCCAGAAAACTTTTTAATTTGTTTACAGGCTGTTACATTTAATATCATTGGCTTTGTTTTATCCTTAAAATAAGCAACGTTACAATTTGAGCTATTGCCTTGAGGGTCTTTTATGCCTTTGACAACAACATAATCAATAACAACTTTAATGTCCTTATTTTCTTCTAGGTCATGAGCGCCCAGATAGTCTTTATTAAATGTTTTTTTCCAGTGTGTCTTGTTCATGTTATTCTCCTATAAGTTCTAATCTTCAAACTCGGCCTAACAAACACCGAAACGATATACCCAAATAATCTAAATTCAACGATCCAGCTAGTTCGGTGTGTGAAGTAGCTTGTTGATGTTGCGAGGGTGATCATAAGCCACCCCATTGATCAGCCATTGCATCGGCGATTCCTTGGAATGTGAGACTTCTGGCTTTTCCTCGCTCCGGGCCCGGTGACATATAATGAATACGCTCTCTTTCCTTCTTTGGTAGTTTCATCATTTCCTCGTATACATTATTCGTTTCTATTAACGGCCCTAATCCATGTAAAAATAGTCCTGTTTTCTTTTGTTCCTTGTGGCCAAATTGATAAGGTTGTATATATTGAGGCTTTGGTAAGTCAGTCATGCTAGTCAATACACCTACTGGATTTTCAAAGCATACTCTTGGCGACCACTTTTTGCATTGATACCAAAGACATTGAGTCCATTTTGCTGAATCCATTCGCTCTTTATATTTATCCTTTCCTAGACCATAAGTGCTATTCCCAGCTACACATAAAGCCGTACATGGCGGATGGGCTATTATTAAGTCATAATCCTGTTTAAGCATGTCTATGATGTCGCCCTTATAATGTGGCCCAGGTCTTTCTGTAGGTAACAGGTCACAACTTTTAGCATCATGTCCTTTAGTTATAAAAGCATCCCTAACCACTCCAGAATATTCAAAAGCAACTAGCACCTTCATAACATCACCGCCCCTATGACCGTAGCCATAGTTAAGAATATAAGAGTGTAATAATATAAGCGGATCATTTTTCAGCTCCTAATTTATCCTTAAATAAATCCATTACCTGATAAAGATAATCGCGATATTCGCTAGCGCCTCTCTCAAATTCTTCAAATTTAGCTTTATCAAAACCTCTCCATTCTTCCCATGTGTGAAACTGACAGCCAGCTTTAACGTGCTTAGGTGTTAAATAAATAGCGTATGGTATAACCCCTTCCACACGAATAATATCTTTTGCGCCTCTGAGGTCTGCGCCTCTGAGGTCTGCGCCTTCGAGGTCTGCGCCTCTGAGGTCTGCGCCTCTGAGGTCTGCGCCTTCGAGGTATGCGCCTTCGAGGTATGCGCCTCTGAGGTATGCGCCTCTGAGGTCTGCGCCTTCGAGGTCTGCGCCTCTGAGGTATGCGCCTCTGAGGTCTGCGCCTTCGAGGTCTGCGCCTCTGAGGTCTGCGCCTCTGAGGTCTGCGCCTTCGAGGTATGCGCCTCTGAGGTATGCGCCTCTGAGGTATGCGCCTCTGAGGTATGCGCCTCTGAGGTATGCGCCTCTGAGGTCTGCGCCTTCGAGGCTCTTTTTCTCTTTGACAGCGGCTTTTATAGCTAGTGAAAAACCACCGATCTTTAACTCAAATAAAACTTCACCAGTAATTTTATGTTTAATTTGCTGTAATTCATCACTCATCGTCAAGCTCCTTTCTAAATTCCTCATCGGTTAAATAGTCGATGTAGTTATTAAATGCTAACCTCAAATTAAGTAAGGTGTCTAGGTGATGTTCTTTAATAACTGCCTTAGTCAGATCACTCAGCTCAAGTTCTTTCGCATGATCAATAACGTCAGTCCAATCAGCAGGTTTAAATCTAGCTAAAACCTCGTTGCGGATTTCTTCTCTACGCTGTTCCTGAGCCGGTGTAAGAAAGTTACTTTCCCAGTCATTGTGATTGTCATCGTTGTGCATGTTATTCTCCAGTGAGTTACTATTGACTATTTTTTATAGTCCCGTGAGGAATAATCAGGTATCTATACATTCCTCTCTGTGCAAAATGGTATCCAAGGTCGAAATATAAAAAATCAAACTCATCTTGATTTATCTTATAAAGAACCTTTCCACTTTCGTTTTCAATGGTTTGTGATTTATTTTTCACATTTACATATAAGTTAGTATTTGGTTTCATGGTTTTATCTCCAGTGATTTGCTTATTTATTTGAATGATAGAGGTGTAAAATCTGCAATGATTACACTAGCAGTACTAAGGCCTGTATTACAATTATTGTCTATTAGAAATTGCAGGTAGCGATCTGTAGTAGTTTCGCTTTCTTCCGCAATTTCATGATACTTGCCGCGAAACTTAATGCAAACTTTACCCTGCTTTATATAGTAAGGCTTAAGCGATGTTGCCTGCACTGCACGATACTTGCCAAAGCAGCATTTGTCATAATGTCTAGTTAAGTATACGTTTCTCATTATCGTCGCCTTTGTCGTTGTTTAAGTCTATGTGTACATATTACGCCCTTGATAATATCTTGTCAAGTAAATATTTCATTTGACTTTCTTGTAATCATCAATTATTCTTGAATCATGAAAAATTTAATGAAAGTAATTAACAGAGATATTCAGCGAGCCAAGACGTTTTTTATCAAGGCTCATGGTTCCAGGCCCACACTATGCAAGGAAATAGGTGTCGGTACTCACTGGATGAACGCCTTTATACAGGATCGAGTCGATGATCCATCGTACTCAAAGATAGTTAGAATATTAGAATATATGAAACAACAGAAAAACCAGTGAGAGTGTTCCCCGTCTATATTCCACATGAGGCGGGGTTTTTTAATTTAGCATCATAAGCTAATCAGGTGAAAGCGCCGTTTTGAAGAATCGGAGAGCGTGGTTCGATACCATGATGATGCACCAAATATGGCAATGTGGCAGAGGTGGCAAATGCGCCGAATTGCAAACTCGGTATATGTTGGTTCGACTCCAACCATTGCCTTTAATATGGTCAAGTGGTATGGCACGCCTTTAGTCAGTAAAGCGAACTGACCTTGACCGCCTATGTGGCGTATAGCTTAACTGGCTAAAGCTTGCCCGTGCAGGGCAGGATATAGGTTCAAATCCTATTGCGCCACACCTATAAGGAACGAACGGGGTTGATATGAATATCTGCAAGAATTGTGAATATTATAAGGCTAGGTGGATTGGTTGGCCCAAGTGTACGCATGAATCTGCTGTGATCGCCGATCTTACTAATGGAAAACTAGATTATTTCTCTTGTGATAACATGCGAACTTTTCTAGGTGGTCATTATTGCGGCGAAGAAGGTAGATTCTATGAGGAACGGAAATAGATATTAGTTAGTTGCCTAACTAACTATAAATAAATGTTTATGATTATCTCAATTTAATATAAGGATTAGTTATTATGGAATTTAGAGTAAGACGTGTTAAATTAGAATTTCAAATTAAGGAGAGGTGAATTGATTATTCCAAAAGCTCCCCGCCGAGTGCTCGAAACACTGGCGGAGCTACAACAAAACGAACATGTAACCCAACTATACCCATCACATGAGTATATTGCAAGTAAGCTGGACTATTGCAGGCTGACTGTGATTCGGGCTATGAAGTGGTTACGACTCAACAAATTCATAACCTGGATCGGTCGCGTTGCTGAAAATGGCTGGTGCCAGACCTCAAACCTCTATACGATACTTCGCACGATTCCAGACGATAGCAACAAGATCGACGAAGTTCCGAGTGAAATCAAAGAAGATGTAAATCCCGCTGAACCAGAATTGAAAAATGTTACACGAAAGATCAAACACCAAACCAATAAACATAAACTAAACAATAATAACTGTGATAGGGGGAAAGACACAGCCCAAGAATTCATGCAGACGTGGTTTGATGGTGGCCCGGCAACATTCCAGATCATTCCCGAGACTGCACAGGCGAAATTAAGGGCTGAGGGTGATCGGAAATTCCAGAAAACTATTTTTCATGGCCAAATTAACCAGCTATACCCAGCACTGAAACGATTCAACGATGAAGGTTATTCAATCCATGTAGCTGTAAACAATACAGATTTTAAGGGCAGGCGCATTGAAAACGTGACCTCGATCAACGGATTTGTGCTAGACCTTGATGGAGGATCGCTTCACGATGTAATCGAGGCAACACGCAGTCATGACTTCGACCCCACAATGATTGTCGAGACTTCACTGGGACGCTATCACGTCTACTGGAAGTCTAACGGCTGCCCTCTGGATAAATGGCCTGGAATTCAAAAAACGCTGGCTAATCGTTTGGATGGTGATGAATGCGCCATGTCGGTAAATAAAACTTTGCGGATGCCAGGATTCAATCACCTGAAATGCAACCCATACCCAGTTAGAATTATTCATTCCGGAGGGGGGGAGATAAATGCCAAAAGAATGGAATTTTTGTTCCCTCCTCCAAAACCCAAGCCGATCAATCGAGACTTCAAGCCTACCGGAAAAATGTGGGATAACGTCGAGTATGGCGAATCAGAGGGAAATCGAGACGAGGCGCTTTTCAAATTTATCTGCAAAATGGAAAAATTCGGACTTCCGCAGCATGAGGCAGAATTCGAGGCTATTCGATATGCTCAAGCATGTACCCCGCCATTGCCTGATAATGACGCAATCCGAAAAGTGGAATATGTGTGGAGGCGCTACCGATGAAACTACGCCAATACCAGATAGATTCAATCACACAACTCAGACAAGCTATATCTCAAGGCTTCAAACGTCCAGTATTGCAGTTACCTACTGGAGCTGGAAAGACTGTGATAATGGCTGAGATTGTCAAAATGGCTAGATCGAAGGGAAAAAAGGTCTGTGTATTCATGGATCGAATAACCCTAGTTAACCAGACAAGCGCCGTATTCGATGAAATGGGAATTAACCACGGCATTATCCAGGCAGACAATCCACGTCATAATTTAGAAATGCCTGTGCAGATCGCATCAATTCAGAGCTATTCAAGACGCAATCACCGATGGGATTTTGATCTCGGGTTGATTGATGAAGCCCATTGTCTGTATAAGGCGCAGACTGATTTAATCGAGCGATGGGGGTTAGTGCCATTTATCGGGGTAACAGCCACGCCATTTACCAAAGGCATGGGCAATGTATACGATAAATTAATCAACACGGTAACGCTTAACGATCTGATTGAGCAAGGGTTTTTAGTTCCTGCTGATGTATATGGGCCGTCACAGCCTGACATGAAAGGCGTGGGCGGTGGTGATGATTTCAACCAGAAGCAAACAGCAGAACGCGCTCAAGAGCCAGCACTGATTGCAAGCATTGTTCAGACATGGCACAAGCTGGCACAGAATAAGCAAACAATATGCTTTGCGACAAACGTTTGCCATTCAAAATACATCGTTGAGGAATTTGTGAAATCTGGGGTAAACGCAAGGCATATTGACGCTTACACCGATTCACAAGAAAGATTCCAGATTATTCAAGGATTTAAAAACGGTGAGATTAAATTGCTTTCAAGTGTCGGAGTGTTAACTACTGGATTTGATGCGCCTAATGCCGAGGTTGAAATAATGGCAAGACCAACAAAGAGCCTTGCACTATTCTGTCAAATGGCAGGAAGGGTCTTGCGTCCAAATGAAGGCAAGGACAGAGCATTGATTTTAGACCATGCCGGAAATTTTGAACGCATGGGATTTCACACTGACGATATGCCTCAAGAGCTATGCACAAAGAAGAAAGGCGAAAGCAAACGAGAGAAGCCGATTGTATTGCCGAAAGCCTGCCCTAAATGTAAAGTCATGAAACCAGTCAAGGCTGCTATATGCCCTCAGTGTGGGTTTGAGACTAAAGCGCAAAATCAGATATTTGAAGAAGCTGGGGAACTTGAAAAAATCAAACAGGCTGAACGCGACAAGAAAAAAATAAACAGAGAATATACCAGAGAGGAAAAAGAAAAGTTCCTCGGCGGGCTGTTAACTTTCGCAGAACGGAAAGGCTATAAGCGTGGATGGGCTGCAAATAAGTACCGGGAAAAGTTCGGAGTATGGCCTAACGCCATTGATGAAATTAGGTGCGAGCCGAATGAAATGGTTATGGGTTTTATCACTCACAGCAATATCAAATGGGCAAAGTCTCAAGGGGTAGGCAAATGAATG
>Ga0316205_10001210_pt1 | contig 35254 bp, 32 predicted proteins | sample 3monthpyrite_MG_FD_204941 | JGI IMG/M metagenome (GOLD analysis project Ga0316205, IMG submission 204941) | Microbial mat bacterial communities from mineral coupon in-situ incubated in ocean water Damariscotta River, Maine, United States -... | ecosystem: Environmental > Aquatic > Marine >...
ACTAATGCTTTTGGGCATTAGCTCTGAACAGCGAGAGCAACATAGTTTAAGCAGCGAAGAATTACGCACAGTGGTAAATGAGTCTGGCGCTTTATTACATGAGCAAGATCAAAGCATGCTCATGAGCATTTTAGATCTAGAAAAAGTAACTGTTGATGACATTATGATCCCACGAAGTGAGCTTATTGGCATTGATGTTAATGACGACTGGAAGCAAATTCAACGACAACTAACTCAAGCAAACCATACTCGCGTGCTTTTATATCGTGACAATATAGATGATGTTGTTGGTTATGTTCATGCCCGTGATGCATTAAAATTACTTTCTAAGGGGCAATTTACCAAAGCAACCTTATTACGCTCTGTACGAGAACTGTACTTTATTCCAGAAGGAGCACCACTTAATGTGCAGTTATTAAAGTTTCAACATGCTAAAGAGCGTTTAGGCTTAGTTGTTGATGAGTACGGTGATATTCAGGGCTTAGTGACGTTAGAAGATATTTTAGAAGAAATAGTGGGCGATTTTACTACCACACAAACTCCCACCCCAAGTGATGAAGTTACTTTGCAGCCCGATGGCAGTTATTTAGTTGACGGTAGTGCTAGTGTTAGAGATATAAATAAAGAAATGTCATGGCAGTTACCAACAGACGGCCCTAAGACGCTTAATGGTTTGATTATCGAGCACTTTGAAGATATACCTCAAAACAACTTGAGTGTCCGTATTGCTGGCTACCCAATAGAGATAGTCGAGGTATCAGAGAATAAGATAAAAACAGTGCGCGTGCTGCCAGAATATTTTATCTGTCAAGAAGCCGAAGAAGAATGATGCCGCTGAATTATTTTGAAACAAAGTTAACCACAATGTTATCCACAGGTAAATTTACAAAAATACCTTTCCACAATTTCTGTGGATAACAATGTCAAAGCCTATTTGTAACAGCTTTTAACTATTTCAACAGTTTTTTTAATAAAAAATTCATCTTTTTTTAACTTAAAATATTGCTAAACCTACAAGCTATAGTTGCCATGGTTTAGCGGTTTTTTTCTAATAGAATTAACAAAGTGGCAAGGTTTTTGATGTTATTTTTTAACGTAACAAACGTAAGCAACACTCTAATGTCGAATAACAAAGAGGTGGCTATTTAAAGTAGAGCTCCCTTAGCCCCCCTAGAGATATTTTGGACAGCAAATAAAACCCAAGGTTTAATACCAATTTGATTAAATTTCTTCCCAGCTCAGAGCTATGCTCGATGCTCAATAACAAGGTAAATTTGTTTAGTTCTAGTCATTCTAAATCAAATAAATTTAACGCTGTTAGTGGGCATTGAGCAAGCTCCCAAAGGGCGAGTTTAAAAGGCTTATATGCAGCGTTATTGATTTTGACAAGGGAACAACCATTCTCTTCAATCAATGCCTTGCCTCTAAGCCTTTTAATTCTCGCTGAGTGGGAAAGAACTTAATCAACTTGGTTTAACCCGCATAAAAATTAATTTGACTCTAGTGAAGCTTTGTAACTAATTGAAATATAAAGTTCACCAACCTCAGGATTAACTTTTATTATCACTTTATGTAATAAAAGTAACACATTGCTTAATAATACATATGAAATGATGTGAATAAATGTTAATTTTTAATCTTATTCATATGACTTCTACTTATTAAGAATAAAATCAAGTGCCCCTGTGATGGCTGCAACTTGAGCAATAATGCAGTTTTCATCATCAACTTTTGGGCTATCAGGATAGACTTCAGTGGTGGTTACATAAGTTGCATCTGTTAATCCCATACATAAGCCTAGCGCTCTACCTGCATAGTTAATGACGCCAAACTGTGCTAAATCAACACCTATTAGTTTGTTTTGCTCATCAGCAGGAGCAATATGAGTTACCTTTTCAACTTCTTTGATAATAGCTTGTTGAAAATCAGCCTGCGGGTTTTCAGTATCACCAACCAAATAAAAACCATCTGGAATATTCCACGTTTTCTGCTCTATAGCATCACGGGCTGAAAGTGCTGGCCTAAAAACGGTATTGTCTGTATCTGTGGTTTCATGTAAGTCGATATGAACATAAATATTAGCAGCGAGAGATTCTATAAACGTCATTAATGCTGATGATTCTTGTGCCGGGCTCTTAACATAGAATGAACGATTAGGATCAATGGTTTTATGATTCCAGCGGTTAATCGTTTCGTAACCCCAAGGGCTAACACATGGCACTACCAATATATTAAACAACTGACTATAACTAGAATTTTCGCTATGGGCTTCATTTTCTAAAAAGCGAAGCGCACCTTGAACACCACTAGTTTCATAGCCATGAACGCCACCAGTGACAAGCAAAGTTTTTTTTTCATTTTGCCAATTTTTGCTTTTCAATGCGAACAGAGGATAGCGCGCTTCATCTGCTGTTAATGCGCCATATTGAACAACATCAAAGTGAAGAGACAAGGCTTCAATCTTACTAACAACCTCGTCTTGATACGAGCGTTTTATGGTTTGTTGCTCAAGCCATTGTTGTCTTTGAGCGCTTCCCCATTTTTGTCCTGCGGTGCCAATAGTGCATTTGAGATTATTAGTCATTTTTCACCTTTAATAACTGATAGTAATACTATTTAGAGTCAGCTCGCCCCATAAATTTACTTTCAGCTGTATTTACTTTAATTTTATCACCAGTAGAAATATGCTCTGGCACTTGCACAGTTAACCCAGTAGATAATGTTGCTGGTTTAGTACGAGCACTGGCTGAGGCGCCTTTAATGGAAGGGTCTGTTTCGGTAATAACCAATTCAACACTTGCTGGTAGATCAATGGCTACCGGTACATCGTCAACAATAATGACTGACATACCTTGAGTTTCTTCATTGATAAACAACAATTCATCACTAATACTTTCTTTATTTAAGTTATAGGGTGTGTAATCTTCGTTATCCATAAAAACATATTCATCACCATCAATGTATGAAAACATTGATGGACGACGGCTTAAATCGGCAAAATTTAACATATCTTCAGCTTTAAACGTTTCATCAACTTTTGCACCTGTCACTACGTCATATAAACGCATACGGTATAAGCTACCACCGGCTCTGCCCTGAGGTACAGAGCGTGTTATATCTCGAACAATTAAAACTTTACCATTGTGCTCTATTGCAGCATTTTTCTTTATATCACTTGCCTTTGGCATAAGAAGTTCCTAAAAATTTGACTAAATTTTAAATAAATTTTAAATAAATAAAAATTAGTTGAGAAAATACCATGAACTAGCGCTAATGCAAGGGTTGTATCAAATAAAAATGACAAACATGTATCTGCTATAAAAGCTTTCATAAAACACAACAAAATGTTCGCTAAAAAATGGCAAAAAAAAGCTAGTGTAAAATTTACACTAGCTTTTCATTAAAAATTATTACTGTTAATTTAAATAATTAACTACTCGTAAGAGCGTTCTAACCAGGCTATTTGCAGTTTCAATTCTGCAATTTCATTATTTGCATCAGCAAGTTGCTGTTGCGTGGTTTTTTGCTCATTAGATTGACCATCTGCATTCAACTCAGTATTTTTCGACATATTACTACTATCCTCATGGGCCATATTAGCCTCTCAATATTGGTTGCTCTTCCCGTATTATTACATACAGAGTTACAAAAGTAATGTTGTAGAGTAATTTATATCTAAACTAAAACAAAAACACTGTAAAAGCGTAGCCAATGAGTAATAGCCAAAAAAACAAAATAGATGCTAAATAAACCGGCTTAAAACCGATGCCTTTAAATTTTTCTATGCGTGTTTCCATGCCTAATGCGGTCATAGCCATAGTTAAAGCAAAGGTATCAAAGACATTAATTTGAGTAATAATGTTTGCTGATAATAAATTCAATGAATTAAAAGCAACCATAGCAATAAAACCGACTGCAAACCAAGGTATTGCAATACTAGCTTTGGGAGAATTATCATTATTTTTTATAGTACTTATTTTGCTTTGTAGCCAAATACCTAAAACGATTAAAAATGGTGCAAGTAACATCACGCGCAACATTTTTACAATAACAGCAGTATTTGCAACCTCTTCATTAATGGCAAAACCAGCACCAACAACGTGGGCAACTTCATGCAGTGTTCCGCCTAAATATGCGCCCATCGCTTCATCACTTAATGCAAGAAAGCCACTTTGGTATAAAAAAGGATACAAAAACATTGAAATGGTACCAAATACCACCACAGTTGCTACGGCTATGCTAGTTTTGTAGGGTTGTGCTTTAACCACAGGCTCTGTTGCTAAGACTGCCGCGGCTCCACATATAGAACTACCAGCACTAATAAGAATACTGGTATCACGCTCTAATTTTAGTAATTTAGTACCTACTAAATAGCCAAAAATAAATGTTGTTGAAACAACTAACAAGCTCAGTAAAACACCAGAAAAACCAACACCAGCAACATCTTGAAAGGTTAGCCTAAATCCATAAAAAACAATACCTGCGCGTAAAATAGTTTTTGTTGAAAAAACAATTCCTGACTGCCAATGCATCGGAAAGCTTTTTCGCAACACATTGCCATACAGCATTCCTAAAACTATACCGATAATTAAAGGGCTAATAGCAAGTTGTTCAAAAACATCAAACGCGGCTAGGTATGTAGCCGAAACAGCAAATAACGCAACAAGCATGACACCTTTTATAGTATTCATGCTTTTTTGACTTAAAAACATAGTCATCAACCACCCCTAATTCATTTTAGCTATAAGATATTTCAAACATGCAAATAAATAAAACAAATAGTTTTAATGTGCTACATTAATAAAATTAATAAGAAAAAATTAAGATGAAATATTTTGAATATAACACTCAAACAGTTACATGTTTTTACCACCACAGCGCGTCTTGATGGTATTTCTAAAGCAGCTATAGAATTATGCATGACACAATCGGCAGCAAGTCAGTCACTAAAAGAATTAGAGAGCATTTTAGGTTTTCCTTTATTTAACCGTTTGGGTAGAAAACTAGTGCTCAATGAACATGGTCGAGAGTTATTAGACAAAGCGAACCAAATGCTAACTTTACAAGACCAAATTCAGCAACCGCAAAAAAACGCACTACAAGGCGTGTTAAATGTTGCCGCAAGTGTCACCATTGGCTCTTATGTCATGCCTAAATTACTGGCTGACTTTGTTAAATTACATTCTTTAGTTGAACCGAAATTACTGATCAGTAACTCAGATGGGGTTATTGCCAAGCTAATGGCAGGACAAGCCCATATTGGTCTTATTGAGGCGCCAATAACTCATCAACAACTGTTAATATCACCTTGGCGTGATGATCAACTCGCGGTATTTTGTAGCCAAGACAGCGAATTAGCTAAACAAAATGAACTGAGCCTTGAGCAAATACAAGCGCAACGCTGGATATTACGTGAACATGGCTCAGGCACGCGCTCGGTGTTTATATCGGCAATGCAACAGCAAGGACTCGCGGTAACTAATAGTATGGACTTAGCAAGGCAGGAAGCTATTAAGCAGTCTGTAAAAGCCAACTTAGGTGTTGGCGTTTTATCACATTTATCAATTAGCCAAGAAATAGCGCTAGGGTTATTTAAATTACTGAAAACACCTTTAAATTTAAATAGAAAACTTTCTATTGTGCAATCAAAACATTATGCAAATAGTCAGTTAACACAAGCGTTTCATGAGTTTTTACTCAGTAGCTAAAAACTACCACATCAGATCATCAGGAATTTGATAATCTGCATAAGGATCTTCATCATCAATTTGTTCATCAACGACTTTATCATTTTGAACTAAGACAACATCCGCGTTTAATTCTGCCAACTTATCTGCGGTTTCACGCGTAACTATATAAGTAGTTTCATCTAAACCGCATAAAGATAAACGACCATTAATTAAAGCTTTATGCGTAAGAGTATCTAAAGATAATTTCTTTATTTTATTGTTAAATGTATAGTTGTATTCGTTATCACCTTCAACATTGTTAATTTGATGATGAACCAAAATTTGTTTAATACGCAAACCTTGCTCTTTTATTGCTAGTTGCTCTTTTTTCTGTTCGTTTAACGCATTATCTTTTGCTTGTTTTTCTGATTTTGCTTTGGCTAAATCTTGTTTTACGGTTTCTTGCAAACTGGCACCGTGTTGAACACCACTGCGCTTTTGTTTATTTTTTTTACGTTTATCCGCATTGGCTTGACGTGTTTTTTGTTTGGTAGTTAAGCCAGCTTTAAGGAGTTGATCTTGAAGTGATGCCATGAAAGTTATCAGTGAAAATTTATTTGTTCTTATTCTAACAATAAAAAATCATCAGACAAACCCTATCTGAGCTTACTGATGATTTTATATTTTTTTGTGTTAACTTTACTTAAGCAGCCTAGCTTAAATAAATTATTTCAATCAATATGCCTATTAAACAATACCATATTGATTTAACGGTAGCTCCCTATAACGCTTACCAGTTGCTGCAAATATTGCATTACAAATAGCAGGAGCTATCGGTGGCACACCAGGCTCACCGACACCACCAGGAGGCGCATCACTGCTGATAACCTGCACATCAATCGGTGGCACTTCATTCATACGAGCAATAGGATAGTCATCAAAGTTCCCCTGCTCAATTACGCCATTTTTAGCACTAACTTCACCATAAAAAGCTAAAGATATACCAAAGATAGCAGCCCCTTCCATTTGTGATTTGATCCGCTCAGGGTTAACCGCTGTGCCGCAATCAACACACATATAAATACGCTCTAGCTTAATTTTACCTTGAGCATCGGTAGACACTTCAACCACAGTGGCAACATAACTCACAAAACTGCGATGTACCGCTATTCCTAAAGCATGCCCGTTAGCTAGTTTACCTAGCTTACTTTGTTGCCAATTTGCCATATTACTTACTTTTGTCAGTACATTTTTAAACCTTGCCGTATCAAGGGGAAACTTAGTCAATGTTTCACCATAATTACCATACTCAGCTTGCTCTTTATTAATATCAATATGACGATTTTCGCCCAATAACGATAACAAATAGTCTTTACTATCGCTTTTACTGGCAGCTGCGAGTTCATCGGCAAAAGAGCACACAGCAAAAGCTTGATTAATGTTTGTTACCGAGCGCATCCAACCAATACGGGTATGAGCCTTCGCTTTACCTGCACCGCAATAAACATTAGCAATATCATAGGGCATATCAATTAACCCTAAACCTGCTTCAAAGCCAATGGTATCAGCACCTTTTGAGAAGGTTGCACTTATCGTAGGCGCTGCTTCGGTGTGCTTCCAAGCGGTTACTTTATTAGCGTCATCTAAACCTGCCGATAATTTTTGATAACTAACCGCATGGTAATAACCATTTCTGATTTCATCTTCTCGTGTCCATAAAACTTTAATGGGCACATTAAGCTTTTGCGATAAAATAGCTGCCTCAACAACAAAATCAGGTTTTGATTTTCTACCGAAACCACCGCCTAGTAAGGTGACATTAATATTTACTTTTTCTGGCGCTATCCCTGTTGCTTGGGCAACTGTACTTTGCGCTGATTGCGGGGTTTGCGTACATGCCCAAATATCAAAGCTGCCATCATGAAAATGCGCAGTAGCTGCCGGTGGCTCCATTGGGACATGAATTAATTGCGGCACGTAATAATCTGCACTAATGACTTTATTAGCTTGTTTTAAAGCCGCATTAACATCACCTTTTTGACGAAGAATAGCGGTAGGATTGTCACAACTTTTTGCCAATGCTTGTTTGTAACTTTGAGAGTTGTAACTTGCATGTTCACCCGCTTGCCATTCAATTTCTAAAGCATCTCGACCTTGCATTGCCGCCCAAGTATTAGTAGCAATTACCGCAATACCACCTAAGGGTTTAAAAACCGCTGGCTCAATTAAATCATCTAATTGAACTATATCTATTACACCTTTGATTTTTTTAGCTTTATCAGTATTAAAACTTTTCACTTTACCCGCTAATACTGGCGGACGGGCAATTACAGCGTAACGCATGTTAGGTAAATCAACATCAAAACCAAAAATGGTATTGCCGGTAACTATATCTTTGCCATCAACCAGCGGTACATTGGACTTACCAATAAAACGAAAGTCCTTTTTATGCTTGAGTATCAATGCATCTTTGTCTGGCACAGCAAGGCTTGATGCTATTTCAACTAAATCACCAAAGGCCACAATTTTATCGGATTTGCTATGTTGTACGTGGTTTTTTATTGCATTACATTCATTAACAGGTACTTGCCAAAGCTTGGCGGCGGCCTGCTCTAACATCATTCGAGCACTAGCACCGGCTTCACGTAACGGTTGATAAAAGTGGCGAATAGAGCGTGAGCCATCGGTATTTTGGCTACCATATTTTTTATCGCCCAAACCTTGAATCACTTGTATATGCTGCCAATCAGCCTCTAACTCATCAGCAACTATCATTGGAATACTGGTGCGCACCCCTTGCCCCATTTCTGAGCGATGTACAACAACCGCAACACTATTATCAGGGTTAATAGTTAAATAGACATTTGGCTTAAAACTAGATGCATTTGTTGTTGATGAAGCTAACCCTTGTGCTAATACTTTGGGAATAGGTAATAGTGCTGAGAACTGAACACCTAAAACTAGTGCCCCAGAGCCAAAACCCAAGGTTTTTAGAAAACCTCTGCGACTAACATTTTTAATTTGACTCATGAGTTAGCTCCTTTCGCTGTAGCATCACTGGCTAGCTTATCAATTGTTTGATCATCAACAGTTAACGCTTCCACATTAAAACTTGTTACTGGCATACCGGCTGCGAGTTGAATACCAGCTTTAATGCGATTATAAGTGCCACAACGACAAAGGTTACCACTCATCGCTAAGTCTATTTCTTGTTCAGTAGGTTTTGGTGTTTGTGCTAACAGCGCTGCAGCTGACATTAATTGCCCTGATTGACAATAACCACATTGCGGCACATTTAGTTGTTGCCATGCTTGTTGTAATGCATGCTCGCCATTTGTGGCTAATCCTTCAATGGTAGTGATTTTTTGGCTACCAATAGCTGAAACTGGCATAGTACATGAGCGAATTGGCTGACCATCTAAATGCACGGTACAAGCGCCACATAAACCTTTGCCGCAGCCATATTTTGTGCCTGTGTATTTTAAAATATCGCGCAATACCCACAACAGCGGCATATTTTCGTCGTCATTATATTGATGCGCCTTGCCATTTATCATTAAACTGATCATGCTCTATTCCTTCATTGTGCAAATTATTATGTTTTGTTTTCAAATTATTATATTTTGCTTTTTTAAGCCATTAAGTTGTTCAGGTGTATCCAAATCAACAAATGCACTTGCCATTTTAATTGATTGCACCTGCTCTATATTATTCTTGATAACTTTTTTAGCTCCTTCATCACCGCTTAACTTGATAAGCTCTTTAAAAAAACGGCGAGGAAAAATAACAGGTGGGCTGAAGCTGTCACCTAATCGAGCAACATGTATCAACTCGGGTTGCTTTTGCCATTGAATCAGCAACTGACTTAAGTTTTCAATTGATAATTGCCACTGGTCCACTAAAAAAATAAGTACTGCGCTAGCATCACTTGCCACCAAACTTACCCCTTTGGCAATTGAGGTAGACAAACCTTGAGACCAATTAGCATTATCTATAATAGTCAAAGAGTGAGCAGAGTTACAGTTACCAAGGTGCTTTATCATACAATCACTTTCAAAGCCCAGTACACAATAGGCTTGAGCATTAAAAGATGAACAGATTGTATCCATTATAGAGGCTTGCCTTTGCAATAAAGTATAGGGCGCATTATTTTTGGAGATTATTTCAACTAATTGTTTAGGCTGACCTAACCGTGATGAGCTGCCAGCAGCCATTAATAATAACGCAATTTTAGGATGAGAATGTTCAGGCATTTTTTGTAGCTATTTGAACCATAGCCAAATCTCCTGTTGAAGTAAATAAACAATGTTCTACTCATATGATATTCGTAACGTTATCAGCCAAAAAGTTAATTAACAACGATTCAAATGTAATTTTTTATTAATTTCATCTTTAACTTTAGTGTCATTAAAAAGCAACAAAAGCTTCGCAGTTTTGTCTTAATCAGTTATTCTTTATAGCATTGTTTCTCATCCATTATTTCAGCGCGTTTCACTATGATAAAAAAAATAATTATTGCTTTATTGCTTGTTAGCTCTCTTATTATCGCATCGGGAGCTACATGGATTTATAGCCAAATTAACAGCGCCTTGCCTACGCTAGAAGGTAAAAAAACTGTTTTTGGGCTGAATAAAACAGCAATAATAGAACGAGATCAACAAGGTATCGCCACAATAAAAGCCAGTAGTCGGCTTGATGTAGCCGTAGCCACGGGTTTTATTCATGCTCAAGAGCGCTTTTTTCAAATGGATCTCCTCAGACGAAATTCTGCCGGTGAATTATCAAGCTTATTTGGCTCAATTGCCCTTGATTATGACAAGTCTATTCGTATTCATCGTTTTAGAGATAGAGCAAGAGAAATAGTCAAAAATTTACCCAAAGATCAACAAGCCTTATTAAAAGCCTATACTCGTGGTGTCAATCAAGGGCTAAAATATATCAGCTCACAACCTTTTGAATATTTGCTATTGCAACAAGAGCCTGCTCTATGGGCTGAAGAAGACTCTGTGCTAACTATATTTAGTATGTACATTGATTTGCAATATAAAGATGGTCAACGTGAACGTTCTCTAGGTTTAATGAAAGCCATTCTAGCTGCTGATGTGTATGCTTTTCTAAACCCTAAAGGTAGCATGTGGGATGCTGCTATAGATGGCAGCCAATATCAACCGTCACCACTACCTAAAGAAGCATGGCCTTCTGCATCAGCCAGTCTGAATAACAATCAAGTAAATGAACTCGCTAAAAACTCTAACACAAGATACCAAGCAGATGAGTTTCCAGGTTCAAATAACTGGGGAATTTCAGGAAAAATAAGCAGCACTGGTAGTGCTATTATTGCCAATGATATGCACTTAGGTATTCGGGTTCCTAATACTTGGTTCAGAGCCAGCTTTGAGTATCCTTTTGGTAAATCACCAATTAAAGTCACAGGTGCAACCCTGCCGGGAACACCAAATATTGTTGTTGGTAGTAATGGTCACATTGCTTGGGGTTTTACTAATAGTTATGGTGACTATAGTGATGTCATAAAAATAGAAACAATCAACGAAGGTAAACAATATCTTACACCTACAGGTGCTAAAGATTTTAGTTTTCATAAGCAAATTATAGCGGTGAAAGGTGAACAACCTGTAGAAATAACAATCAAAGAAACTATTTGGGGGCCTATACTTGGAAAAGACCACCAAGGTCAGTTACTGGCTTACCGTTGGGTTGCCCACGACAAAGAGGCGATCAATTTCACTACCACTGCACTTGAGCTTGCAACTAACGTTGAACAAGCTTTTGATATTGCAGCACATAGTGGCATCCCTTCGCAAAATATGATGGTAGGAGATAAAACAGGCAATGTTGGCTGGACAATTATGGGGCCTATTCCCAATAAATTTGGCCAAGCAGGTGAAACACCAACTTTTTGGCATACTGGAGAAAATGGCTGGCAAGGCTATTTAACACCAGCGCAATATCCACGCGTATTAAACCCTAGCAGTGATCGACTTTGGACAGCAAACTCACGAGTTGTTGGCGGTAAAATGCTAAATAAATTGGGTAATGGTGGTTATGCGCTAGGTGCGCGTGCCGGGCAAATTCGTGATGATTTATCTGCACTTAAAACATTTGATGAAAAAGAGTTATTAGCAATTGGTCTTGATGATCGCGCTTTGTTTTTACAGCGTTGGCAAACGTTTTTATTAGAGCAGGTATTAAATGAGAAAGCACTTGCTGAACATAGTAATTTTAACCAAGTAAAAAATATTTTAACTGAAGATAAAACACTCAAAGCGAGTACTGATTCAGTCAGCTATCGTCTTGTCAGAAATTTCCGCATTAATGTTCGAGATTTAGTTTTTAGCGAATTAAACAATACCTTCACCCATTTAGATAACGCTTATAAATTTCGCAGTATTCGCCATCAAATAGAAACACCGTTATGGCAGTTAATTAATCAACAACCTGATAATTTTTTAATGCGACCATTAAACAGTTGGCAAGCTGTTTTCAATCAAGCTTTACAACAAACACTTGCTGACATGACCACATTAGCGTCAGGTGAAAAGCAAGCGCTTAGTAAGGCCACTTGGGGGCAGCAAAACACAACGGCTATACGCCATCCACTAAGTAAAGGTGTGCCTTTTATCGGCCAATGGTTAGACATGCCCGCAAATGCTTTGTCTGGTGATAGTTATATGCCAAAAGTACAAGGCATCGCCTTTGGTGCGTCAGAGCGTATGGTTGTATCTCCGGGTCATGAAGAAAGTGGCATTTTTCATATGCCAACCAGTCAAGCTGGACATCCTTGGAGTCCTTATTACAATAAAGGCCACAATGATTGGGAACAAGGTAAGCCATCGCCCTTTTTACCTGGTAAAACAAAGTATAAACTAACGTTACTAAGTTATTAGTAGCTACAAAAATAATAACAAAGAGAGGGAAAAACAATGACAATTCTAATTTGGTGTTTATTTATCGCAGGTCTTTTACCTTTATTAGCTAAAGGCCCGCTCGCTTTTGCTATGAATAAACTGGGTGGCTATAATAATAACCATCCTCGGGAACAACAAAGTAAACTGACCGGCTTTGGCGCACGTGCACTAGCGGCACATCAAAATGCTTTTGAATCATTTATAATTTTTGCCCCCGCAGTATTATTAGCCATTATTACCAATAATACTGGCGAATTTATTGTGCAGCTAGCTGTGATTCATGTATGTGCTCGAGTGGCTTATAACGTACTGTATTTGATGGATATTGATAAACTACGCAGCCTAGTTTGGTTTGTCGCAACAATCAGTAGTTTTATGATTATTTGGCAATGTATCCCATAAAATAAATTTGCTTAAAAAAATGGTCTAAAGAAACTATTGACAGTATTTGGTTAAGCCCTATAGAGTAAGCGCTCTAGTGAAGTATTTAAGCAAATAGCGATTAATTGAAAACCTTCCTTTGGGAAGGTTTTTTCTTGAATTTTTATTGAGCTTCTATTGTGCTTTTATTTAATGAAGCAATGTACCGTGCAAAGTAGGAAGTAAACGTGAGCGAAAAATTAGACTTAAACGAAATCCGTAAAGAAATCACTTCTTTAGATAAAGAATTATTAACCTTATTTGCCAAACGCCGTGCACTCACTCTCAATGTTGCTAAAAGCAAAGTACAGCAAGTTCGCCCTATTCGCGATCAACAACGTGAGCAAGAATTGCTTATTCGTTTAATAAAACAAGGTAAAGAACTTGGTTTAGACGCCCATTACGTTACTAGTGTTTTTCAAACCATCATTGAAGACTCTGTACTTAACCAACAAGCGTATTTACAAAGTTTAGCCAACCCCGACATACAAACACCGACCGTAAGCGTCGCTTTTTTAGGAGATAAAGGCTCATACAGTTATTTAGCTAGTCATCGCTATTTTTCACGACGTGCTGAAAAAATTGTTGAATCAGGCTGTCAAAATTTCAGTGATATTTTAAGCCAAGTAGAGTCAGGCCAAGTTGATTACGGTATGTTACCAATAGAAAACACTAGCTCAGGCAGTATAAATCAAGTTTATGACTTACTTCAGCATACTAACTTATCTATTGTTGGTGAAATAACTCAGCCAATAGAGCATTGCTTATTAACCGCCGTTAATACCAGCTTAGATAAAATAAAAACTATTTATGCTCATGGACAACCGTTCGCACAATGTAGTAATTTTCTTGATAAGCAAACCGGCATTCGTATTGAATACTGCGATAGCACTGCTGATGCTATGGTGCAGGTATCTGAATTAAATGATGACAGCGTTGCTGTTATTGGCAGTGAAGAAGGTGGACATTTATACCAATTGCAAGCGTTAGAGAAATCAATTGCTAACCAAAATGAAAATCACTCGCGCTTTATTCTTGTAGCAAGAAAGGCCGTTGATGTTGCTGAGCAAATTCCAGCAAAAACAGCCATTATTTTAGCAACAGGTCAAAAGGCAGGAGCTTTGGTTGAATGCTTATTAGTGCTTAAAGAAAAAGGCATTAATATGTGTAAACTTGAGTCTCGCCCTATACAAGGTCGCCCGTGGGAAGAAATGTTTTACCTTGATGTTGAAGCCAACCTGAACAGTTTTGCACTACAAGAGGCGATTAGTGAAATAACGGAACATACTAACTTTATTAAGGTATTAGGCTGTTACCCTATTGAGCACATTAGCCCAACAAGTGTGCCTAGTAGCGAAATTTAATTAAGTAGAGTATACCTTTTGAATAAATTAGCCCTACTTGCCTTTTCATTATTAATGTTTTTCAGCACTATGCTGTGGTATTTAGCTAATGGCTCGTTAAACGAATATTTAAAAAGCCAAGTAACATTACAAGGGCACTATTATAGTGGCCAAATAACAACGCTTGAAAAGGCTGATTTCTCATCAAACACGGGGACGGCTATTTTTACCAATATTCGTTTGAAAAACCCTGATGTTTTTCAAAATAACTATGCCTTAACTATTGATGAAGCTAGCATTGAACTTGCGCCACTTAATACAGCAGAGCTTTCTCAAAACAGCTCTGCTTTTGAGAAAAAACAGGACACTATTACCACAGTTAAAAAATTAACAATAAATACATTGGTATTAAATAGTGAGCAAAGCAACAACAAAAATAATATACAGCTACTTACCGCACAAGTTAACAGCCAGCTCGCCCACGATTACCCAGAGTTATATCCTGCCATTAGCGCTAAACTTTATGCTGAAAAAAATCCAACACTCAATGCAGAAAGTTATGCTAAAAATCATCCCCAAGCGGGTCCTATTGTGGCGCACACAAAACCCAAGAAAAAACGGGGTAAAGCACAACAAAAAATAGCTATTTTAGCCATTAACATTAAGACGTTAATCTTAAATACGACTCAAGACGGTGTGACTAAGTCAATAACAAAATATGACGTTAACCTTTCTGCTATTGGCAAAAAAGAAGGGCTAGTTGCAAATCAACTCGGTGGTGAGCTTTTAATTAACTTGCTCAATCTTGCCAAGCAATAATTAATTTTAAAATTAGTAGCCTTGTGCAAACGCGAACAGGTTCCCGCCGACAAAGATAACAATACCAAAGTGATATACACAGGTATGAAGCTAAATACTTGTATTTTAAACAAAGCAGAGTAAGCTTAAGCACATAAAAACACTAAATAATACCAATTGAAATAATTCAAATACAAAGTTAAAGGAACATTCAATCATGCCCCCATTGAAGTTTTTTTCTTATCCAAGCAGTGTGATTTTTACTCTGTGCGCTGCGCTGTTATTTTCAACAACACTTCAAGCTGTTGAGTTTGAAATATCTGCCATGTATGGTCAAACTTTTAGCCCTGATCTTGCCAGTACCGATGGCGCTAATAGTCTATCAACGACTGATGAACCCAACATTGTCTTAGCTTTTGCTTGGCAAGACTCGCCTACTGGGCAAGGTCAAATTTTAGTTAACTATATCTCTCGTGATTTCAACGATAATATTGATCAATCAACTCACTCTTTTGATACCCTCTACACCCACTTTAATGGTGTTGCTTTTTTTAAAGAAAAAAACTATACCACTACCGTTGGTTTAGGCTTAGGTGCTACTTATTTTAACAGTGATTTTAACGATGAAATTTATCCATCGTTAACGGTTGCGCTAGGAACACGATATCAATTTTCTGATAACCTAGCGTTAGTGTCAGAGTTACGTGCCTACGCTACTCTAGTAGATGAAACTGACACAGTGTTTTGTCAAGCTGACAGCTGTGTCGCGCAATTTGACAGCGCTCTATGGTTTGACAGTCAAATTTCTGTAGGCCTTGCTTACAGTTTTTAGGCTTATTTTCTATCTTTACTCTATAAGAATAAATATTACGTATTACCGATGTAGATCAAACAAATTTATTTTAGCTATATTATCATATTGGCAATTTTCACTTTACGCGTTGTGAACTATGACATCATCAAATCAGCAATTAATCTCTGTTACCGATCGTAGCGGTCAGTTTACCTACATCAATGACATTTACAGCCAAGTTACCGGTTTTTCAAATTCTGAGTTACTGACAAAAAATATTAAACAGCTAACACATGCCGAAATGCCCAATGCTGTGATTGATGAGCTATCCGCTACTTTGTCGAAAGGCTTTTCATGGCATGGCGTCATGCGAATAAAAAACAATCAAAACCAAGATATTTGGCTTGATACTTTTACCACGCCGCAATATGAAAATGGTCAGATCACCGGTTATCAGTCAATAAGTCGCCTCGCGAATAAACAACTACAACAAAGTGCTGAAAATATTTACAGCGCATTAAATAAAAACAATAAATGGGCGACCTTTGAAATCACCAAAAACCATAAATTTATTTTTTTAATGGTTATTTCGCTTATTGCCCAAGGTTTTATTTTCACAGAGCTTGGGCTAATGGCTTCAATTTTTGCCGCTATGATAGCGGTAACACCCATTCTGGTATTTTGGTCTGACATTATCCCAACAGCACAACGTGCGCAAAAAATGCAAAATATTTTTGATTCAATTTCACGTAAAGTCTATTTTGGCAAGGGTACCGCCAGCGTTTTTGACTTTAACTTTTCAATGATGAAAACAAAAATCAAAGCTATTTTAGAGCGAACGCTAGATGCAGCATCTCCTATTAAAGCGGTAATGACTAAAGTAAGCCAAGGCCTTAACGAAACGAGAAAAACCTTATCTGAGCAAAAAGACGGTATTACCCAAGTCAATGTCGCCATGATGCAAATGCAGGCATCAACAACTGATATAGCGCAAAATACCACTACGGCTGCAGGTGATTTAGAAAAGACTTTTGCTCAGTGTGAGCAAGCTCAGCAAGATATTTATCAAACCACAGATAAAATACAAAGTCTTGCGCAAGCGGTAGAAAGTGCGTCTAGCTCAGCAGACAGCTTAACTCAATCAGCGAACAGTGTTGGTGAGTTAATGGAAGATATTCAATCTATTGCCGACCAAACTAACTTACTAGCGTTAAACGCAGCAATAGAAGCAGCAAGAGCCGGTGAACATGGTCGTGGCTTTGCTGTTGTTGCTGATGAAGTAAGAAATTTATCTTCTCGCACGCAAGATTCTGCCAAAGAAATTCACCAACGTTTAACCGTAATGCTTAGCACTATTGAGCAGTGGGTTGAACTAATGAATAAGAACAAAGATGAAGCCAACTTTTGTGTTGAAAGTGCGAAAAAGTCACATAGCACAATAGATGTTGTCGTTGATAAAATGCAAGACATCAGCCATGCAGCAACGCAAATAGCAACAGCTGCAGAAGAGCAAAGTGTCGTGTCAGTTGAAATTACCAATCATATTAGTGATATTAGCCAAACAACCGAGAAAACATGGTCTGAAACAGACAACGTCGCCAAACAAATGCAGCTACTTGCCAAAAGTGTAGAAGATATTGCAGACTTAGCCACAACCTTTATTCCTAAAAAATAGGACATGGTAAAGGACATTTAGTATGATAAAACTTTTCAATATCTAATTTTCAGGAAGAATCTATGTCTTTAAAAAATACTGAACACCGCTACGGCTCACTCTCTATTAAAATGCATTGGCTGATGTTTATTTTGATTGCCGCCACTTACGCTTTTATAGAATTTAGAGTGTTATTTGAAAAAGGCACTGAGATGCGTGATTTATTTAAAATGTGGCATTTTATGCTTGGGTTAACCGTATTGTTTATGGTGGTCATTCGACTATATTTTCGTTTTACCCAAGTAACACCAAAAATAACGCCTCCCCCTTCTGCTATACAAGATAAGGCAGCAAAAGGCGCACATTTTTTACTTTATGTACTTATGATTGCCATGCCTATTGCTGGCTGGGTAATGTTAAGCGCTTTTGGTAAACCTATTCCATTTTTTGGTTTAGAATTACCGCCACTCATTGGCAAGGATAAAGACCTGGGTAAATCCATTGAAGAAATACATGAATTAGTTGGCACTATTGGTTATTTTCTTATTGGCTTGCATGCTTTAGCAGCAATTATTCATCATCACGTTCAAAAAGATGATACCTTAACCAGAATGCTACCAGAGAGAAAATAAGGTGTAGGTCGTCACGAGTAAAAGTTGTTGCCATGTATTTAACCAAAAAATGAATAACCCCGCCCCAAGGGGCGAGGTATCGGTTACTCACTCAAATATCATGAGCTGATTAGAGTCATGTGTTTCATACATTTTGCATCACTACCTTGATTCTTAACATAATTTCTAAGTAACCTCAGCTCAGGATAAGAATTATTAAATTGAACTAAATGCCTGTTCTACGATCCGATCTTTCGACCTAGAAGAAAGATAAAAAGGAACAGGCATGAATAAACTAGTTGAAATATTCTGTGATGTCGATGATTTTTTCCGAGTATTTATCCCTGAATTAGAAAAACAACTCATTGAAGATTGAAGTCAAAAACGAAGACGTTCAAGTCGAATGACAATGAGTGAAATCATCACGGTCCTCATTGCCTTTCACATGTCTCACCACCGCGACTTTAAAAATTATTATAAAGGTTACATTGCTAAATTTTATAAAAGTCACTTCCCTAATTTATTAAGCTACACTCGATTCTTAGAGGTTATGCCTAAAGCAATCATCAATTATCGAGCTGAAATAGTGGATGCAAAACTCACCACGGGTAATGTACATGATACGAAACCAGTACCTGATATCACCAAAAAACTGTCGGGTAAGCTATATGCAGATAATGACACATCAACACCGTTACATTGTGCCATTTGCTAATACCTTACAAGATTATGCCGCAAGCGGCGAGGAATTAAACCCGAAGAAGATTAAAGATATGTGTTTATATTTGGTAGCAGACATAATATTATATTTAACAAAGGCATACTCTAATATATAAGTTACTTATGAAGATATCATTTGAAAATGTAGGGGCAATTCGTCAAGCTGAACTTGAACTTGGTGATTTAACTATCGTTTGTGGGAAAAATAATACAGGAAAAACTTATGTAACATATGCCACCTTTGGCTTTTTGGATTACTGGCATAGCGCATTAAAAATATCTATTCCTAGTGAAATCGTAACCCAAGTTATGGAAAAAGGTTCAATTTCTGTACCTATTAAAGACTTTGCTAAAAATGCTCCTGAGATCTTAGAAGAAGCCTCTAAAAAGTTTTCAAAAAATATAGATAAAGTTTTCGCGGGAAATGAAAATATTTTCGAGAACAGCATAGTTAAGGTTCATGCAGAAAGATCTAAAGACTGTCATACAAATAAAGTTAATTTTCAAGCTGGTTCCGCCAATAAAGCATTTTTAGAAGTTACAAGTACAGAAGAAGATGAAAATCTTACTATTTCATTATTGGTAGACAAAAGTTCTGAAGATTTACCTCCCAGATCATTTATTGAATCCATGATCAGTGCAGCTATCAGAGATTTAGTTTTTAAAGATAAAATGCCTCGACCATTTATTGCTAGTGCTGAAAGAACGGGATCTGCAATTTTTCAAAAAGAATTAGATTTCACGCGCTCTAGGTTAGTAGATATGATTGGAGAAAAAGATAGTAGTTTCTCTTTTACGAGCCTTTTAGGTAGCTTTAAAGCTGAATACCCAACCCCTGTAAAGAAAAATGTAGATTTTATTAGGGGATTATCAAATATTAAGAATAAAGAAGGCTTATTTTCCAAACAACACCCTGAAGTTTTAGAGCATTTTAAGAGTATTATTGGTGGTGAATATAAGGTTTCGAAAGATGATGAAATTCAATTTATCCCTAATAATAAGAAAAGTTTAAAACTATCATTAGTAGAAAGCTCTAGTGCAGTTCGTTCACTATTAGATATTGGTTTTTATTTAAGGCATATTGCACAGACTGGAGATATAGTTATTGTTGATGAGCCTGAACTTAACTTACATCCACATAATCAGAGAAAAGTTGCTAGATTATTTGCAATGTTAGTGAACTATGGAATTAAAGTATTCATAACAACCCATAGTGATTATATTATAAGAGAAATTAATACATTAATTCAATTTTCTCAAAACGATCCTCGTGTAAACGAAATAGCTAAAAGAGAAAGTTACGGTGAAAATGAAAGTATTAAACCTGAAAGAATTAAAGTTTATATTGCGAAAGAAGCATCCATAAAACTACCTAACAGAGTGAGAAAAACTAAATGTAATACATTAGTCTTAGCTCCTATCGATGAAAAAAGAGGGATTGAAATAGAAACCTTTGATAACACTATAGAAGAGCTAAATAGAATTCAAGACGAAATTATTTGGGGTGAATGATTTTGGATGATTTGGAAATATTAAATGATTTATTCGCCCCCACTGCATTAATTCCTCTTTCTGAAGAGTATGGTAAAAAACTTGTTACCCTTACTGAAGAAAATGATCCAGAATCTAGTATAGCTATTAAGAATGTACCTGATGATGCGATAATTATTGATTTGGATAATAATTTTTCAAATGACAAACTTTTTCAAGGTAATAAAAAAGAGTGTAAACGAGCAGACTTTATAATTTTTTCAGAAGATAAAAAATGTATCTTATTTATTGAAATGAAAAAAGGTTCTGTGGCTAAGTCGCATCATATAATTAACCAATTAAAAGGTTCCTTTTGTGTTTTTCAATATATTCAATCAATAGCAGCTCAATTTTTCGATAGTAAAGACTTTTTAAAAGATTACAAAAAACGATTTATTAGCATCAAAGAAACAGGAAATAATTCGAGAAAAACTTCGTTATCAAAAGATAAAAATGGGCATGATACTCCTGATAAGCCTATGAAGTTAAAATGGGCTAAACAAGTGCAGTTTAATCAACTTGCTACTTAAATTTTTCAATTAAATCAAGGCGAAAATATTAAGTAATTAATCTCAGCTCGGGATCAGAATTATTAAATTGAACAAAATGCCTGTTCCACGAGTCGAACTTTCGACCAAGAAAAAACAGAAAGATAAAAAGGAACAGGCATGAATAAACTAGTTGAAATATTCTGTGATGTCGATGATTTTTGCCGAATATTTATCCCTGAGTTAGAAAAACAACTCATACACTCGATTCTTAGAGGTTATTCCTAAAGCAATCATTCCTTTATCTAATTATTTTTCAACACTCAAAAGTGACGCTACAGGCATTAAATTCATTGACTCTACTAGTATTAAATACGAAAGATAATTGCAAGCTAGTGCTTTTTCAACTCATTAGCTTTTAATAACATGGTTTTGCTTTCTGCCAAAAAGTCATCAGCATAATCACCAAACCAATGTGATACTTGTTTAAACATAGTGACAAAAGCGTCTTTATCGCCCACTTCAACATCTTCTAATAATTCAAGAAAACGGTAAGCAAAACGTTTCATCATCGAAATATTATCTGGGTTTGCAAAGATAATATCTGAATATAAAACAGGATCTTGCGCAAATAATCGCCCAACCATAACCAGCTCTAATCGATAAATAGGCGAGCTCATATTAACCAAGTTTTCAATATCAGCACCTTCTGCCATCAAATGATAACCGTAAGCTATAGTAGAGAAATGCCGCATCACTTGTACCATCGACATGGCTTGATCATGCTCATGGGCAGCCACTTGATAAAGGCTTGCGCCCCACACTTGAAATTGCTTTAGCAGCCACTGATATTTAGATTTTTCACGACCATCACAAACAATAATAGTTTGCTTAATCAATCCAGTAACATCAGGGCCAAACATAGGGTGTAAACCAACAACAGGGCCAGCATGAGCCTTCATCATTTCAAATAGAGGGGATTCTTTTACGCTAGTAAAATCAGCCAAAATACAATCATCTGGCAAATTATTTAAATGATGAATTACCATTGACGTTAGCCTAATAGGCACAGCAACAATCACTAAACTCGCCTCAGCTAAAATAACATCACTGTTTGGCCAGTCTTCTTGCTCAATAATGGCAACTTGATAGCCTGAGCGTTTAAATAAGTCCACAAAAACGCTACCTAACTGTCCTTTACCACCAACTACTACTACTTTTTTACAATCAGGATTGATACATTGATAACCGCTAGCATCTTGACTGACATAAGAGTCGCGCATTAATCGGCGTAAAATATCTTCAATTAAATCACCACTAAGACCTGACAGCTGCGCTTGCTCACGACGTTTTGCAATTAAAAGCGCTTCACGCTCTGGGGCAAAAATAGGCATACCTTCTGCACTTTTTAGCTCACCCACCTTCGTCGTTACCGCCAGTCGCTTAGCCAGTAAACTCACTAGCTGGCTGTCAATGTCATCAATCTCATCACGTAAAACTTTAAGATTGTCGTCAAAATTACTCATAATTTCTCTTATTGTTTATTCTGTCAGACTGATGTTATTTTTTGACACGCTGTTGCAATACTTCGCTTAGCATAACATCGGCTTCGCTTAATAAGGTTTTTGTTGTTTCTAAATCAATACAAGCATCAGTAACTGACACGCCATATGCCATATCGCTAATCGCCAAGTCGCTACTTTGATTACCCGCATTGATATTGCTTTCTAACATAATACCAATAATAGACTTATTACCTTCAATGATTTGATTAAAAACATTGGTGGCAACTAATGGCTGACGACGATAATCTTTATTTGAATTACCATGACTGCAATCAACAACAATGCCCGGCTCTAAATTATGTTTCGCTAAAACCTGTTCACATTCACTAATGTTAACACTGTCGTAGTTAGGCTGCTTGCCGCCACGTAAAATTACATGCCCATCAGGGTTACCTAAAGTTTTAATTAAAGCCACCTGCCCTTGGCGATTAATTCCCATAAAGCGATGTGATGATGCAGCCGATTGCAATGCATTAATCGCAACATCTAAACTGCCATTGGTGCCATTTTTAAAACCAATAGGCATAGATAAACCACTGGCCATTTCTCTATGGGTTTGAGATTCAGTAGTGCGTGCGCCAATAGCAGACCAACTAAAAAGCTCGGCCAAATATTGTGGGCTAATGGGGTCAAGCGCTTCGGTAGCTAGGGGCAAACCTAGCTCAGTTAAATAAATTAACAGTTCACGGGCTTTTCTTAAACCTGACTCAACATCAAAAGAGCCATCCATATGAGGATCATTAATTAGCCCTTTCCAGCCAACTGTTGTCCGAGGTTTCTCAAAATAAACCCGCATAACTATGTATAGAGAGTCTTTATGTTTGTCATGAAGCTTTTTCAATTCTCTGGCATAAGCTTTAGCCGCGTCAACATCATGTACAGAACAAGGGCCACTAACAACCAATAAACGCGAGTCGCGCTTATGGATAATATTAGCAATTATTTTACGGGCTGATTTTACAAACTCCCTGCCAGGCTCTTTTAACGGCAACTCTGCTTTAAGTTGTTCAGGGGTAATTAATACATGTTCTTCATTAACATGAATATCATTTAAGGTACTTTTGTGGGCGGTATTTTCAGCAATTAAGGTAGCCATGGTTTATTCCTAGTAGTCGTTTTTTTGTGCTTGATAACAAAATATATGCTTAAAAATGCGCAGGATAAAATAAGATTTACAGAAGATATTGAAAAGATCAAAGTGCACTTTTACAGGGATACCACTTAACCAAAAATAAAAACATGAAATCGTAAAGAATTAATTACGCGATTTGTAATGTTATTTTTACACATAAACTATACTGAGTACAACACATTTTTCAAGAAAATTGCCCTGTTGTTCATTTTTATTTTTATCCTTTTCAACTGTAATAAAAATGTCATAAATCGTTCACTTAACTGTCACATTAACTTTCTACACTAAGTCCAACTTAATAAATTAATTTTTATAACTCTCAACATTTAACAAGTGAGACACAATATGAAGAGTACATTAACAAAAACATTCACTAAGACAGTAATATGTTTATCAGTAAGCGCAGTAGCTTTAATAACGACTGTTGCCAATGCACAAGGTGGCAGTCGCGATACTATCACAGCGGTCGGCTCTTCAACGGTTTACCCATTTTCTACAGTTGTTGCTGAACGATTTGGTAAAAGCACAAACTTCAAAACACCTAAAATTGAATCAACCGGTACTGGTGGTGGCATGAAGTTATTTTGTGCTAGCAACGCTATTGATACCCCTGATTTATCAAATGCATCTCGTCGCATGAAAAAAAGTGAATTCGACATGTGTGTTAAAAATGGCGTCACAAGCATTACTGAAGTATTGGTAGGCTACGACGGCATTGTGGTAGCAAACTCAAATAAAAGTAAAACAATGAAAATTACTCGTAAAGAGTTATTTTTGGCCTTAGCAAAAGAAGTACCAGCTAAAAACGGCAGTGAAGTGTTAGTGGCGAACCCATACAAATTATGGAGCGATATTAACCCTACGCTTCCGGCTAATAAAATTGAAGTGTTAGGTCCACCACCCACTTCAGGCACACGTGATGCTTTTGCTGAATTAGTGCTTGAAGGTGGCTGTAAGAAATTTGCTTGGATTAAAGCAATCAAAAAGCAAAACAAATCTAAGTACAAAGAAATTTGTCATAGCGTACGAGAAGATCACGCTTATATTGAAGCGGGTGAAAACGATAACCTAATCGTGCAAAAATTAACGGCTAACCCTAAAGCTTTTGGTATTTTCGGTTTCAGCTTTTTAGACCAAAACAGTGATGCTTTACAAGGTTCGATCATTGACGGTCAAAGCCCAAGCTTTGAAGCAATTGCAGATGGCTCTTACCCTGTATCACGTCCATTATACTTTTATGTTAAAAATGCCCACGTTAACAAAGTACCTGGCATCTTAGAGTTCTTAAAAGAATTTACTTCAGAAGCTGCCATGGGTGAAGATGGCTACTTAACAGATAAAGGTTTAATTCCATTAGGTGAAGAAAAACTAGCCAGCGTTCGTGAAAACGTATTGTCGTTAACACCTTTAGCGCTAAAATAAATAATACTAATTTTATTTATTAACGTGAATGCTTCATTTGAGGCATTCACGTTTTACTAGTTATAAAATTTCACATGGTTTATATATGAATTCATCCTTACTTTTTTTTGTTTTACTTTGTTTAACCTTATTTAGTTATTGGTTTGGCGTACAGCGCGCTTTAAAAACGGTTGGCGGCGCCGAGCACAAAAAAAACTTAGTCTGTTTGCCTGAGCAGTTTGGTTTATTAACTGCAATGGTCTGTGGTTTACCCGCATTAATCACATTACTCATTTTTAATAGCGCTGAGCAATTGGTGATTGAGCAACTACTCATCTCAACTTTGCCAGCAAACATTCAATCACTTTCAAGCATAGATTTAGGGTTATACCTTAATAATATTCGTGCTATTGCTTCATCAGAAACCGCGCAATCATTGCTTATAAGCATAAATGAAAGTAATGATTTAATACAACAGGTGCAGCTTAAAGCTGCGTTAGAGTTACAAGAATTAAACTATAATGCCAGTTGGTTAAAAACAGGCTTAGTACTCATTATTGTGTGTGTCAGCGTGACAATGTTAGTAAGAAAATTCAGCATTACTTTTCAAGCGCGACAAAAATCAGAAACCATAGTGCGTGCTTTACTTGTTGCCTCTTCAGCAATCGCTATCTTAACTACAGTTGGCATCATTGTTTCTGTATTATTTGAATCAATTTACTTTTTTAAAAGTGTACCTATTAGCGATTTTATGTTTGGCACACAATGGAGCCCACAAACAGCTATGCGTAGTGATCAAGTAGGCGGCTCTGGCTCTTTCGGTGCTGTGCCATTATTTGCTGGCACTATGCTAATAACATTTATTGCCATGCTACTTGCCGTACCTGTTGGTTTAATGATTGCTATCTATTTATCGCAATATGCTAATTCAAGATTACGTGCTTTTGCCAAACCTATGTTAGAAATTCTTGCTGGTATTCCAACGGTTGTTTATGGGTTTTTCGCCGCGTTAACCGTGGCACCAGTTATTAGAAATTTAGGGGAGTCTATCGGATTAAGCGTAGCGTCTGAAAGCGCTTTAGCCGCAGGGTTGGTGATGGGCACTATGATCATTCCTTTTGTTTCTTCATTATCAGAAGATGCCATAAGCGCAGTACCTACCGCACTTAAAGAAGCATCACTTGGCATGGGCGCAACCAAAAGTGAAACCGTCACCAAAGTGTTATTGCCCGCCGCATTACCCGGCATTGTTGGTGCCATATTATTAGCTATTTCTCGCGCCATTGGTGAAACCATGATTGTAGTGATGGCCGCTGGTATGGCTGCTAATTTAACAGCAAACCCTCTAGATTCCGTAACCACAGTAACAGTACAAATAGTTACGCTACTAACCGGCGATCAAGAGTTTGATAGCCCCAAGACGTTAGCGGCATTCGCCTTAGGATTAATGTTATTTATCACTACCTTAGGGCTAAATATTTTAGCACTTAAAGTGGTTAGAAAATATCGAGAACAATATGATTAAGACTCCACAGACTCAGCAAGAAACAGCAATGCCTACTATCACAGAAAAAGTGACTCAGAGCCTGAAAAAACGCCATCAAAAAGAAAGACGCTTCAAGCGGATAGGACTTTTTGCAGTACTGTTTGGCTTTATGTTAGTGATTGTTTTGATTACTGATATCACATCAAAAGCGTTACCTGCTTTTCATCAACACTGGGTGAAGCTTGAAATAGACTATAACAACGCTTGGTTGAATGTTAGTAGTACAGCTGATGAAAGTTTGAATAAAGCAAATTACCGAAAAGTATTGAAAAAATCGGTTTATGAAATGTTTTCATCATCGGATAAAAAGCTCAACAGAAAAGCTAAAAGACAACTGTTTAAGTTATTTTCAACCAATGCTGAGTTTACTGTTAAAGATACTCTTATTGCTAATCCTGAGTACTTCAATAAAAAAACAGCAGTTTGGGTAAGACTTGATGATGATGTTGATAGTTATCTAAAAGAAGACTTTGCTGTTGGAGACGCGGGATTACGCATAAGTAAACAACAAGCTTTGTGGTTAGAAAAGCTATCATCTGAACAACGTATTGAACGCCGATTCAACTTTAGCTTTTTCACTGCCAGCGATTCACGTGAACCAGAGCTTGCCGGCATTAAAGGTGCCTTAATGGGAACATTACTAACCATGTTTGTTACCTTATTATTATCTTTTCCACTAGGCGTTGCTGGCGCACTCTATTTAGAAGAGTTTGCTCCTAAAAATAAATTAACTGACTTAATTGAAATCAACATCAACAATTTAGCAGCAGTACCTTCTATTGTTTTCGGTTTACTGGGTTTAGCAGTCATTATTAATGTTTTTGGCTTACCCCGCTCAGCACCTTTAGTAGGTGGTATTGTATTAACGTTAATGACGCTACCAACCATTATTATTGCCAGCCGCGCTGCAATTAAGGCGGTACCGCCTTCTTTAAGAGAAGCCGCTTTAGGGTTAGGTGCATCAAAAATGCAAGTTACCTTTTCCCACGTTTTACCTCAAGCAATGCCCGGAATTATTACTGGTGCTATTATTGGTGTTGCCCAAGCGTTAGGTGAAACTGCACCACTGCTGATGATTGGCATGGTGGCATTTATTGTTGATGTACCAAGTAGTATTGTGGATTCTGCCACCGTATTGCCTGTGCAAATATTTTTATGGGCTGACAGCCCTGAGCGTGCTTTTTTAGCGAAAACATCCGCTGCTATTTTAGTGTTACTTGCTTTATTGTTGGTAATAAATGTCAGTGCGACAGTACTTCGCAGTAAATTTGAAAAAAAATAATTTGAGAGTAGATCATTTGAAAATGAATACTTTGAGAATGAACACTTTGAGAATACATAAATGAATAATTTAAATATAGAACAATTAGAATTAACCGAAACGGTAGGTAATATTTATGCTGATGACGCAAAAATGTCTATTCGCAATGCCAACGTTTATTATGGTGACAAACAAGCAATTCACGACGTCAGTTTAGATTTTGCCAAAAATCAAGTAACCGCCCTTATTGGCCCGTCTGGTTGTGGTAAATCAACGTTTTTACGCTGTTTAAATCGCATGAACGATACCATAGATATTTGCCGCGTTACTGGACAATTAATGCTTGATGATGAAGACATTTATGCAAAGGATTTAGATCCTGTTCTGTTGCGTGCGCGTGTGGGTATGGTTTTTCAAAAACCAAATCCGTTCCCAAAATCAATTTATGATAATGTCGCCTACGGCGCGCGTATTCATGGTTTAACCAATAATAAAGCCGAATTAGATGAAATAGTTGAAACAAGCTTGCAAAAAGCTGGGTTATTCAATGAAGTAAAAGATAGATTAAAAGATCCAGGCACTGGTTTGTCAGGCGGTCAACAGCAACGTTTGTGTATTGCACGAACTATCGCTGTTAGCCCAGAAGTTATTTTAATGGATGAGCCAGCTTCAGCACTTGATCCTATCGCGACAGCCATTATTGAAGAGTTAATAGATGAGCTAAAAGAAAAATACACTATTGCCATTGTTACTCACTCAATGCAACAAGCTGCCCGAGTTTCGCAGCACACCGCTTATTTTCATATGGGACAACTGGTAGAGATGGGTAAAACAGAAGATATTTTTACTCGTCCAAGCCACAAATTAACTGAAAACTATATCACTGGCCGTTTCGGTTAAATGGAGAAGAACATGACTACTCAAGACACAAGTAATAACTCAACAGGATTTACAACAAAGCTGCACTTAGACAAGCACATATCTCGCCGTTTTAATGAAGAGCTAGAGCAAGTACGAACCTTAGTAATGAATATGGGTGTTTTAGTTGAGCAACAAGTTAATGATGGCTTAACTGCTGTATTAAATGCTGATGCTGATCTAGCCGCCATAGTGATAGAGCGCGATCAAGAAGTGAATGCTATGGAGCTAGAAATAGATGAGTATTGCACACAAATACTTGCCCGCAGACAACCAGCTGCCAGTGATTTACGCTTGATTGTTAGTGTTATCAAAAGCATTACCGACTTAGAGCGTATGGGCGACGAAGCCGTTAAATTTGGTAAAAATGCCATCAAACTGGCAAAAGGTAATTTCGCTGAAGAAGAAGGCGCAAGACCTTTAGTTGAACTCAAACACTTAGGTAAACATGTTAGTGAAATATTGCACAACTCACTTATTGCTTATGCGCAAATGGATGTTGAAGCTGCCTATAATATTATTAAAAATGACGAAGTCATTGATGAAGAGTTCGATAATATTTCACGCTTGTTAGTCACTAAAATGATGGAAAACCCACGTGAAATTAAAAATGCTCTGCGCGTTACTTGGTGCGCTAGAGCCCTAGAGCGTATAGGCGATCACACCACTAATTTATGTGAATACATTGTTTATTTGGTTGAAGGTAAAGACGTTCGTCATGGTAATACAAAACGAATGAATACCAAGTTCAATAGCTAAGCAATTAGCGTTTATGACAAGCGGCAATAGGATGGATCACGGCTTTAGTAATTTTTCCATGTTGATGTTTGATTAGAGGCTGATTGATATAACCATTGAATTTTCGTGATTTCCATTGCGGTAATAAGTCGGAGTTTGTGGTTAGATTAATTATTAACCCTGTCGACTTTTGCTGTTTAGTCTTATTCTTGTTTACTTTATTTTCATCACCACTGTTACTAGCAACATTAGTGCTAAAGCTTTTCTCGCGACTTGCTGCCACAATGCAAATTCTATTTTCAGTGGCGCGAGATAATAAGCTATATTCAACCTCACACGGCGCTTGAATATCAAATGGCACCAATAACAAGTGAATAACCTTTAACGCTGCCACTTTAACTATTTCAGCTATATTAGCATCATCGGCTGTAAGCATGGCAAGACAAATGTCTCCTTGCTCTAAAGGCAGCGTTATAATATTTAGCTCATCACCTAATGCAGTCCACCGATATCTTTGACAAAAATGCAATTGCTGTTGTGTTGCTAATAATCCATGTTCGCTGATTAACACAGCTTGATGAACACCCTCAAGAACTAAGCTGGTACAAAGATACTGAAAAGGTCTTAGCACAGCGCTGACTTTACTAATTAACAACTCACTCAAACGTGATATCTTCGCTAATTGGGCTGTATTATTGGTGACTGATTTATCTGCAACAAAAAACAATTCAGGCAATTGAATAATATCACTGAGATTATTTTCAATGTAATGGCAGACATCCTCAATGGCTTCTTCGTTAGACTTATAGGTTGCAAATATCGCAACATTAGCCGTTATTGGCACCCTGCCACCTTCTTTATTACAGATATTTTCAGACAGCGATGATTTTTTCAACTGCTTGGTTAATGGCTGATAAAGTTCAGGTCGTCGTTGCTTGATAAGGTCTGTTCCATCTGGACGACGTTTATTGTTAACGTTACAGGCAGCCAAGCCAGCTAAATCAATATCCGCAAAAACATACCCTTCTTCCTTGTACTCTAACTTTGCCAATACAGTGCCACCAGGAGCAAGAATTTGGCTTTGACCAATACCAACAAGTGCTTCTTGAGGAATTGCGCCTGGTGTTAGATAAACAGCAGCTTGTTCTTTTGTCCCCTGCTCTTGCGACTTTGCTACAGGTATCAATGAGCCAACTTTATTGGCTTGCGCTAAAAACACTTGATTTTCACACGCTCGAGTAGGCGCGTATAAGCTGCTTTGATCTAATGAAAATGAACTCAATGAGTGGCACAGCAATTGCGCGCCACCTAAAGAAAATTCACGAGATAAATCAAAGGTTATATCATCATTACCCGCCAACAAGCCGAGTTTACCAAAGCTCGTTGCTGCTACATCAAAAGTGCTTTGGGTTAGGTTACTGCCACCCATAAAAAAATTACGCTCCGCTGCCGTCAAAGCTTGTTTATCTATTTGATAAATAAGCTTGCCAAGTGGCGAAAACAAACACGTAGTGACACTAATGTTTGATTTAATTGAATCATCTTGACACGCACGTGAAAAATCTTTTCGTAAGGTGACGTTGATCACAATATAACAATCATACTTTTTAGCTTGCTCTGCTATGTGCTTTAAAAAATCTCCTTCAATAGATAAGGCTTGATGCCACGCTTGATTGTGATCTACATATGAAGGTTGGTGACTGCAAAACTGAGTATTACAATATTCGGGCAGTACAATAAGATCAGGCTTACATGTTGCAGCCTCATTGATAATACGAACACAGCTTGCGAGATTTTCTTGAACATTTAATGAGGTGGCAAACTGACAAACAGCGACTCGCATAATTTATATTTTCTCTGTGTTAACAAATTGCTCGCATCATATTACTAATATCAGTGACAAACAATCTTCAATGATAAAAATTAATAGAATATTTCAGTTGTTTTTAAGACTAATTCCGTCTAATGAAATTATATATTTGTACTATGTTTAGTGTGCGTAATACGAATGAAATGCATTTCATTTCAATACAAACCAATAACTGCTAAGGATTTCAATATGAACACGTTTAAATTTTTACCAATAATAATGCTAACAGTACTCCTCACTTTTTCAGCCTATTGTGATGCTGAAGATGATAAAGATTATACCCAATACGATACATTTCGGTTCACTGTAAATAATAAAGACGCTAAAACGCTAACCAATAATATGAGAAATCATATTAAAAAATACCACGTAAAAGGAGAGCTTAAAGCTAAAATTTACAATGTTCTCTATGGTGAAAATGCTAATGATCTAATTTGGGTTATGGGGCCGGTAAGTTTTTCTGAATTTGACTCATTACCTGATAACAAAAAACACGATAATGACTGGGCTGATAATATTAACCCCTATATAACCTCTTATAAGCAAAGTGAAATTTGGCGAAATATGGACGGTTTGATGATTAACAATAGGAAAAAGAAAGATGATGCCCCAGAAAAATACATCACCAGATATCTTACCATTAACTCAGACCAAGACGAGGATGATATAAAATATTTATTGAACCAAGTGAAAATGACGCTCGATAAAACTGGCAAAGTTAAATATTGGGCTGTTATGGAAAATAAATTTATTCAAGGAAACTTAAATGGTCGTCATTTAATGGCTATTTCATCCATGGAGTCTTGGGCTGAATTAGATAAGGATTGGGAGTTTGCTAAACATTTTGATGCTTTATACGGAAAAGGTAGTATCAAAGCATTTGCTGATAATTGGAGTAAAGTATTTAAAAATCAATGGCAAGAGATAATCGTTGTTAACAAAAAAATGAGTGGTTTGTAACGGAAACGGTTATTTACTGTCGTTAATTAAAGCAATAACATCATTCATCATGATGTTATTGCCGAGCATATTAACCAAATTCAGTTAATATACATTAAAGCCATTTTAGAATATGCTTAGCTAGTTCTTGCGGTTTTTCAAGAGGTAACATATGACTCGCCCCAGAGCTGCAAATCATCTCACACTTAGAGTTCTGCTGAGCTAATTTAGCAAGCCATGCTGAATTAACTAAAGGATCATAATCACTATAATAAAAAGTTAGCGGTATTTGGCTACTGACAAGTGGCTGAAAAAGATCAACTCGGTTAGATGTAAAACGCATCTGACTATTAAATTCAGGCTCCCCAAGTTCGGCATCCATAGTGATCATAATATTTATCAGTTGTTCAAGCTGACTTATGCTCCACTTTGAACAATCAAATAATTGCGCAGCTCTTACTTTACTCATGCCTTTGTACCCATGCTGATTGACAAACTTAACGATTTCTTGTCGTTGTTTTATTTCTTGCTGACTCAAGGCACAAGGGCTGTTGGCAATAATAAAGGCTTTGTTAACTCGTTCAGGGAAACTAGCAGTAAAATTCGCGCTAATATAGCCACCTAAAGAAAAACCGATGATATTGACTTTGTCTTCTTCAAAATAGCTATTTAAAAATGCTGAAATTTCAGAGAAGTTTAGGTTTTTAGGTATTTGAACATGAACAAATTCATAGCTTTCCTCAACAGCTTTGCTCAAAAGCGGTAGCAGCATCGACCATAATTGGTCAGTACACATAGTGCCGGGAATTAAGTAAATTTTTTGTTTTATCATGACAGGGAGTACGCCGTTAAGAGATTTAATTAAGGCTGCCTTCCGGCACAATCACAGGTAAGTCCATACAAGCATAATCAACACCTAATTGACTTAACACACAAGTTAGCTGCCCACGATGATGAGTTTGGTGGTTAAATAAGTGTTGTGTTATATCAGCCACTTTTTTATTGATGTTTTCCCCTTCCGTTGTTTGGTATGTGATAAAAGTAGCACATTCAGCATCAGTCAAATTACAACAAAACTGTGTAATAATTACGTCAACCTGTACTCTTAACTTAGTAATATCTGCAATATTTTGATAATAAATATCTGTTGGGGATTTAGGCTCTGGTATGTGGTCAAAGTTTGTTAATGATAGTAAAGCAATATTATTAGCGGCTAAGCGCCTTAACATGAGCAAATCGCCAAATAGAATATGATTAAAGTAACTGATAACATTTGGAAAGAATGAGTGTGTTTCTTGAGTCAACTCCTCTTCTGACAAGCCCTGACAGCACATAAGTAATTGCTGGTTGATACGCTGATTATATGTTGCCAGCATTTGAAAATTGTTAACTAAACTCAAAGCTATTCCTTTATAAATATAACTATACCTAAACTAGGTAAAGCTTCTCATAAATGCTGTTGATTAAAAAGCAAAAAGCGCCCGTAGGCGCTTTACTTTATGCAGTTAACACTATTATTTGAGCATTGCTAAACGAAGTTTTTGTTGTTGAAATGAATTTCGCTCACGTACAACATATTTCTTCCATTGCTGAGCTGTTTTTTTAATGTTAGCTACTTGCTCAGCTAAAGCAAATGCTGACAAAGACTCATCAAAAACTTTTAAATTGAAATTCGCCATTCCTTTGACCAGATACATGTTACCTAAATATGCTTTGTCGTTATCATCTTTACTTTTCGTAATAGCTTTATCAGCTGAAGTAAGGGCATATTGCCATTGCTCGGTATTTAAATAGGTCTGCGCTAATAAAGCATCATATTGTCCGCTCTCTGAAAGTTGACTTAGTTGATTTAATACTTTAATTGCTTTGGTAAACTCTTTTGCACTTAAATAAGAACGAGCAAGCAAGTCTAAGTTTTTTTCTTGTGCATCAACAATGCCTTGTTCTATCGCTTCATCTAATAATGTTGCCGCTTTATATGGCGCACCATGAAATTGGTATAATTGAGCGAGGGTTATGATGTCGTTTGATTTTGTAACATTACCTGCTTGGTAAGCTGCTTCCATTACTGCAATTTGCCTGTTTTCTTCACCAATTTCACCGTACATTCCCGCAAGTTGTAGCCAATATTTGGGTTTACTATATAAACGTACAAGTTGCTCTAGTACCTGAGTCACTTTTTTAGGTTGTTCAAGCTCATAATGCACAGCACGCTTTAAAATCAGCCAGTTTTCTTTGGGGGTTTTCTGTTCTGTTTTGGTGATTTTAATTGCGTTCTCTATATGTATTAAACTATTAATATATTGTTTGTCTTGATAATATATTTGCGCAAAAAGCATCTCTTGGCTAGCCATTAATGGTTTTTTATTGGCATTTTTCCACGCCGTTAAATGACGTAAGGCACTACTATAGTCTTGTTGCTGCATAGACAGCTGAGCTAATGAATAACGGGTTGATAATAACAAACTATCTGGGATCACGGCTTCATTACTAATGACTTTATTAAAGCTTAATATCGCATGGTTAATATCATCATTGGCATAATACATAAAACCATAAAAGTTATATAACATAGCTTGTTCATAACCGTTCAAGCTATCTACTTTTTCTTCAACATTAGCTAAAACTGCAAGCCCTGCCTCTTTATCACCCTCGTCATTTAGCTTTTGGGCACGTGCAAGTTGTGTGTATACACGGTTTCGCATTGCAGGTACTTTCTTAGTAGCTCGGTAGCTTTTATGCACTTGCTTTGTTTGCTCACCGGTTTTAGCAACAACCTGAGAAGGCATTAAAAGAGTTATAACACTCAATACTGAAATAAAGATTAACCCGATATATTGTTTCATGTTTTCCGCCTTACTTTTATTAACCATCTATCTCAAAACTAATTTTATTTTGCACACCAGCAACCGCCATGGAAACACCATCAACC
>Ga0316205_10001212_pt1 | contig 35241 bp, 56 predicted proteins | sample 3monthpyrite_MG_FD_204941 | JGI IMG/M metagenome (GOLD analysis project Ga0316205, IMG submission 204941) | Microbial mat bacterial communities from mineral coupon in-situ incubated in ocean water Damariscotta River, Maine, United States -... | ecosystem: Environmental > Aquatic > Marine >...
GGGCGCCCTCCCGATCCGCCTCGGCGTTGCCCAGCCGTATGCGCGCCTCCGAGTCGTCAACGACGGCGGCGTTGACACAACGACGCTCAAGATCCGGACATCCTACAACAACGGCGGCGAGTTCCAGGGCCCGCTCAACGGGACGCTGTACCGCGAGAACCCCGCGGGCACAGTGCGCCTCGGTAACGACATCGACTCCGACGTATCCAGGGGCCTCCACTATGATGCCATGTCGGTGCACAAGTTCGGCGGTTCGGCGGCGGTGAGCACGACGGAGCGGTTCCTGTGGCCCGGCGCCGCGACCAGCTACCCGGGGTTCCTCCAGGCCGCCAAGGCGATGCGGGTCAAGGCAGGCGGCAACGTCAACGACACCGCAGCCGGGAGCGGCGCCCGAGAAGTCACGATCTACGGAATCGACGAGAACGGCAACCCCGCAGAAGAGGCCGTCGCGACCGCAGGCGCCAGCGCCAGCAGCGCGACCACCACCACATTCTTTCGAGTGCATCGCGCCCGCGTCACCGCCGCCGGCACCTACGGCGGCAACAACCCGTCAGCCATCACGATCGAGGCCAGCGACGGCAGCGCGGACGTATCGATCATCGCGGCCGGTGCAGGCACCTCCGAGCAGTGCAACTACACGATCCCTGCGGGGTACACTGGACTGTGGAGGGGCTACGAGTGCAACGTAGCCGGCAGCAAGCCCGCCACGCTGCGCGCCTATTCCCGCGCTGGCGTCAACGTCGTCAGCGCACCGTTCGGGCCGCTGATACGGCGGCTCCAGAGGTACGAGCTGAACAACCTTACATCGGTGACGTGGCGGTCCCCGGTCGTCCTCCCGGAGTGGACCGATCTATGGTTCACCGGCGCTAAGGCGGCGGGCGGGTCCGACTCGTTGATGAACCTGTCTTTCGATATCACACTCTACCGGGACTGATATGATGCTGCGTCCTCCCTCTACGATGGCCGGCGACGGGCTGGCAACACCACCGGCCGGCGGCGCCGCCCTCAGCGAGGACCCGATCTGGCGCACCCGCCTGCACGTCCCCCTCAGCACGCTCGCCAACAAGGACGTAGCCTCCGACGCTACCCATGACATCGGCGCAGACGTTGACTTGACCGTCAACGATTCAGCCTCGATTGCCACGGCCGATATCGTCAACGGCACGGGGTTGGTGATCACCTCGACAGCAGCGGGCGTGGTTCGCCTGTCGTTTGACCTCGATGCGATCACAGCACTCAACACCCGGCGCGAGCTGCGGCTGGTGTGGGTCTTCAGCGTCACCGGCGGCCAAGCAGGCGACCGTGTGCTCTGCACCCTCACCGACTCGACCACCGGGACCTACACACGCTCGCTCCAGCTCGGCTACAAGTGGACCGGGGGCACCGACCGCAAGGCGCGGTATCAGGTCTACGACGGCGGCTGGACACAGGGTGACGACGATGTGATCACCTCCAGCGACGGGCAGACCTATCGCGTCGAGCTCAACGTGATGGGCCACCACGCCCGGGGCTACGTCGACCTCGCCAGCGCCCCCGCGGACAACCCCGAGGACGGCACGTTCCGCCGCTTCTTGAACACCGCCGAGTCTCAGCAGTCGGACGCGGAGGTCGACCCCTGGAGTAGCGCGCGCATGGCCCGCATGGACATCGTACCCGCTGGGAACACCGCCCTCAACATCACCATCACCGACTTCTACGTGCTGGAGGCCGCATGAGATTCGCCCCTCCCGATTCGCCGCTGGTCGCTGATGCCGTCGCCCGCCTGGCCGAGCTCGGCGTCACCATCCCCGAGGGCGCGCTGATCTGCGTCGAGGACGGCATCATCACTCTCCACGCTGGGACCGGCGCCTACGAGTCCGACCCCGGGCCCACAGTCGGTGAGGCCGTGCTCCTGGAGGATGCCCCGTGAGCCGCCCCCAGCTCGCCTACGGCGCTCGAGGCCCCGCCGTCCAGCAGCTCCAGCGCCTCCTCGGCCTGAAGCCCGACGGCCTCTTCGGCCCCGGCACCCGCACCGCCGTCCAGGCCTACCAGCGCCGCCTCGGCGTCACCCCAGACGGCATCGTCGGCCCGGACACCTGGGCCGTGCTCGAAGGCGGGCTCCCCGAGACCTGGGCCGCGACGAGCTGGGGCGCGGACCGTGCGCCCTTCGTCCTGCGGCTCCCCCCGGGCTGGCAGGTGACCAGCGGCTGGGGCCCTCGCGGCAACCCGCCGCAGGACCACGACGGGATCGACCTGGCCGGCGCGGGCTGGGAGGAGGTCCCCCCGCTGTTCCTGGCGCCCTGTGCCGGCGAGGTGATCGCCAGCAACGCCGCAGACCCCTGGGGCGGGGGCTACGGCTTCTGGATGCTCCTGCGCGAGCCCGGGGGGCTGGAGTTCTTCGCCGGGCATCTCTCGGAGGTCCACGTCGGCGACGGGCGGATCCAGGAGGGTCAACCGCTGGGGCGCTTCGGCAACACCGGTCACAGCTACGGCGTGCACCTCCATGCGGAGACCCGGCGTAATGGTGTCGCCTTCAACCCGGAGAGCGTGCTACGCGTTGAGGACCTCCTCCATGGGCAAGAGGTCGCGGCGTGAGCGGCCCCTCTGCCGGTGACCGCTTCGGCCCCGACGGCGTGACTGAGGAGCAGGTCCTCGTGGACACGCTGGAGTGGGAGGCGCTGCGGGGTGTCGTCACCGATCTGCGCGACGAGGTCGGCGGGATCAAGGCCGCCCCCGCCAAGGCCAGTCAGCGCAAGGTCGTCGTGGCCTGTGTGGCGCTGGTGTCCGCTGCGGTCGTCTCGATCGTGCTGGTGACCCTCGGCGACGCCGACGCCGGCGCGGTGATGACGAGCTACGGCGCCATCGTCTCCGCGGCGCTCGCCATCTTCGCCGCCGGCAACGCCGCCGAGCACGCCGTGAAGGGCCGACAGTGAGCGTTCGTCGCCAGCTCGCCCGCGTCGCCGAGGCGGGCCTCTACACCTGCGCCGCCGTCGGCGCCGGCCTGGTCGTCGCCTCGGCGCTGACGTGGCTCACCCTCGCCAGCGTCGCCGAGGAGCTACGATGAGCGCCCCGACGATCCGCGCCGCAGTCGCTCTGACCTCCCTCGGCGGTGTGCTGGCCACGATGGCGGGCTTCTACACCCACGACGTGCTGCTGGCGCTCGCCGGGCTGGTGGCGCTGGCGATCTGCGCCGGCTGGCGCCTGGGGGGGCCATGAGCGGCCTCCAGCCCGATCAGGTGTTGCTTGAGGTGCTCGGAGTGCTGTCGCGTGTCGACGCCCGGCAAACAGCCATGAGTGAGCGCCTCGGGCGTATCGAGGAGACTGTGGCGTCTGCCATCGCGCCACAGGTCACCATCCAAAATGAGCTTGCTCAGATACGGGTCGACCACAACGCCGAGTCGGAGCGCATCGCGCCCATGATCGCGGCCGCCGAGGCCGCCCTGGTGCAGCAGGCGGCTGCTGCTGAGCGCCGGGGGCTGACGGTCGGCGCGGTAACGGAGACTATCACCGGGGGTAATAGGCTGGGTAGCGTGCTGATCGCCCTGCTAACGGGGCTGGTGACATGGTACCTATCCACATTAGGAGCGACCCCATGAGTCAAGCCCTCGCCTCTATGGCCTCCCAGCTCGCCGAGTTGATCGAGCGCGACGACACCGAGGAGCGGGAGGCGTTCAACCGCCCCTTTCGTGAGCGGGCGCGGGCCGTCATCGTCCAGCGAGACGGGCGCAGCGTGGCGATGCTGTCGCTGCCGCTGCCCTGCAAGACCTGTCCGAACCGACAGACCGAGGCGGATATCATCCCACCACCGCCTGACGTCAAGCCACCACAGAAGCACTGAGAGGCCCATGGGCAAGCGCGTGAAGAACCAATATCCTCGACCCCACTACAACCTCGTCAGCGGCACCATCACCCGTATCGGCCTCGCCTGGCACCTCCATGAGACGGACGACAACGACGCCGTGATTCTCGACGTGACGCTCGGAGAGGCGACCCCTACCGAGTGGAGTTCGCTGGAGGGCACCGCGTCACAGCTCGCGTTTGATACGGCTGCGACTGCGGTGTGGGGCACCAACTACAGCGGCCTCGACGCGGACGCCCGGAGTGGGATGCGGGCGATCATTGACGCTGGATTGCCGTAGACCTCGCCTCCCTCAGCAGCGCGCTCAGGTAGGCGACATCGCCCGCAATCAGCGCCACCCACTCATCAAGCAGGCGGTGCTGCCGTATCGCCTCCTCCGGGCTCACGGTGCCCGCGCGGAGGCATTCGTACAGGCGCTCCCGGTCGCGCTCCATCCTGGCGCCCTCCAGCGCGAGGGCGCCGAGGGCGTGTAGTAGTTCGGCTTCGGATGCTCCGTTCCCCATGCGTCCAGCGTATCGCCGGGTATGGCGGAAAGGTGCTGGTGGCGCATATTCCCGTTCACGTTTTTTGTAACGATAATCATTATCAACTACGCATTAGGGGTTGACAGCGGCGACTTCTTGTGGGAGCCACCCCCATCGGCGACCGCTGGCGATATTCGAAATGCAGGACTTCCCCACCCCGTACCGCGCCCCAATCTGAGTCAGGGAGAGTCCGCCGGCCGACACCAGATCCCGAATCTTTCTAACGTCGGCCGGCTTGAGCCCGCGCGACATCGAGCCATGACGGCAAGCGTCCAGGCTGTTCTCGGCGTGAGTTCCATAGACGATGTTGCTCAGGTGGTTGTTCTCCGGGTTGCCGTCGAGGTGGCGGATCACCATCCCCTCCGGGCGAGGCCCCACGAACGCCTCCAGCATCAGGATATGGACCCGTGTGACCTGCCGGTTGATGCCGACACAGGGGTACCCACCCATGTTGGACAGCCGGCACAGCCCCGCCGGCTTCCAGCGGTTCCCGCGCACCGTCCGAACTCGACCATGGGAACTGATCGCGTACCGCGAGCTCCGCACGCAGGGCACCCATCGCTCGACATCGACACCGAACAAGGCGAGCTGATCGACGGGTTCGGTTATACTGGCTTCAGACATTCGGGCCTCCGCTAAGGCTTGGATGTGATGGGGGAGTCAGCGTCAACTGACTCCCCCATCATAGCATTACTCCTCGCCGTTCTCCAGCGCGCCCTTGCATGGCATGGCTACGCTCACCACTCCCCCAACGGCCCACTCAGGGCGCAGGGTGGCGGTGATGCCCTACGGCGCTCCTCTCGCCGGGCTGCGGTGGCGGCTACTCGGCCACGAGAGCGGCATCCTCCCGGAACCTGGCAGCGGCGGTAGCGGCCCACCGTCACCCACGGCGGCGATCCGGGGTAGCCGTCAGCGTCAGCGGCCCACCGCCGCAGGGTCGCAGGGCTCACGCCCAGCTCGGCGGCGGCGGCCTTCGTGGAGCGGAGAGTCATCGTCTCAGTCCTCCTCGGCGTTGCAGTCGTCGTCGCAGTCCAGAGCGCCCTCGCTGCTGTCGTCGCGGTCGGTGTCGGTGTCGGTGTCGGTATTGGTGTCGGTATCCGCCGGGCTGTCGTCGCAGTTCTCGCCGGCCTGCCACCTGGCCCAAAGCCCTCGGGAGCCGGTGTCGTTGTCGTTGGCGGTCACTTCGCCGCCCGCAGCCCGGAGGTCCACAGCTCCGCGCCCAGCTCGGCGGCCGCAGCCGCCTGCACTGCCTCCAGCCGATCACCGAGCAGCCGCCGCGCGCGCTCCCGGGCATCCGGCCAGCCGATCCCGGCGACGACGGCCAGCAGGAGGTCGCGCCGGTCGTCGGGGGCGCAGGCGGTCACGGGATCGCCCGCGTCGCGCAGGGCCAGGAGGTCGCGCACCTCGCGGATCAGTCCGCCCCAGGTCTCCTCGCCCGCGATGCCGAGGGCGTCCTTGAGCTGTCGGTGCTGGCTGTCCACGGCACGGCGGTGGTGCAGCGTCAGCGTCAGGATCTCATCGTCCTGGGCGTCCTGCGGAAGATCCAGGGCGGAGCACAGCGGCGCGCGGAGGTTGCCGTAGGCGATGCGGACGGCGCGTTGCTCCGCCTTCAGCCGGTCGTTCGCGTGGTGCCGCTCCTCCAGGACGGCCTCCAACTCGGCGATGCGGGCCTTGAGCACGGCAGTGTCGGGGGTTGGCGTTTTCGCCAACTTCGTCTTGGCGCGACGCTTCCGACGCTTGCCGATGCCCACCAGATCGATCACCTCGTACTTCCGGGCGCTGTTCTCGTGAGCCTTGCAGAGCCCGGTCCCTCGACGCTCCCGAGGGCAGTCCTTCAGGATGCACTGGTCCTCTCGCCAGGCGCTCCGCGGCGGCCGGATGAGCGCCCCGCGCCGGCGGTTCTGGTGCGCGCTGGCGGCGAAGGTGATCACCAGGCGTCCGTCGTGGTCGGCGGGGTCGCCGTCAACGTGGTAGTCGGCGGCGCTGGCGTCGACGGCCTGCTCGGCGGGGGTGCGGTTGTCCATGTCGGGCTCCAGGGCGATGAGGGGGAGGTCGGTGACGGTGAGGCGCAGGCGGCGCAGGGTCCGGGCGTGGCCCTCGCAGGCACCGCGATCAGCGGCAGGGCGATGACAGGCGGTGCCGTCGCCGTAGAGGACAGGACAGCGGCCGGCGGGGGCGTCCCAACGCTGCCGGGTCTTCGTGAGTGCGCGACCGTTCCAGGAGACCGGCGCCGGCGGGGGTGCGTCTGTCAGCCACCCGGTGATCCGCTGGACGGCCTGCTGCTCCAGCTGGCGGATCCGCTCACGGGACAGCGACAGCGGCGCGGCGATCGCGGCGAGCGAGAGCCCTTGGAGGCGGCCCTCGAGCACGGCACGCTCTCTCTCAGGCAGGCGTTCGATCAAGGCGCGGACCCGGGCGCGCTGACGGGTGTCGTCCAGCAGCTCGTCGAGCGGCCGGGCGTCGGCGGGCAGCAGGTCGCGGCCGGTGGTGTCGGTGCCGTCGTAGAGCGGCTTGTCCAGGCGGACGGCAGTGCCGCGGGCGTTCAGGATGGCCTGAAGCCCCTCGGCGCTGTGACCGGTGGCCTCGGCGGCGTCGCCTATGGTGCCGCCCTCGGCGAGCACGCGGCGGGCGACGTGGTGGAGGTGGGCGTGACCCATCGCGGTGGTCAGCGCGTCCCCCCGGTTCTCAGGGGCCCGAACGATCGCGCCCTTCAGGTGCCAGTTTGCCCAGGTCGTCAGCCCTGCGCGTTCGGGGTCCCAGGTGTGGGCCCGCTCCGCCAGGTGGGCGAGCGCGTGCTGGGTCAGATCGTCGGCCTGGTCGTTGTCACCACGGGAAACCCGCCACGCCCTCTTCCGGGCGTAGTCGGCCACCGCCAGCGCCAGCCGCCAGCGAGCAGCCAGCGCGGCGTCGGTGTCGCCTCGGGCCACGGCGGCGGCGAGCTCGCCGGCGACGGCTACGGCGGCGTCGGAGGTCAGGCGGTGCGCCTTCATCGGGGCGCCCTCGGCAGCACGCGCAGGTCCAGGATGTCGACGCCCTCCCGGGCGAGGAGGGACTGGTGGCTGCGGCAGACGCCTGCGTTCTTGCCGGTCTTCGACGCCTTGCGCGGACACTGGCCCCGGTACGCGCGGGCGTTCGGGTCGTAGAGGTGACAGCGGCCGGCGTCGACGTCGCGGTTCCATCGCAGCCCGGCAAGGCGCTGCTGGACCTTGAGGCGCAGGCTGCGCCGGGCGCGCTCGGCAGGGCTCAGGGCGTGGTCGTAGGTGGTCACGCTGCGCTTCTCCTCGAGGACGGACAGGCCGCCAGCCAGTCGGCGCGGAACTGCGCGGGGCTGCGATCGCCCCGGCGGGTGTCGGTGGTGGGGTCGTGGATCTCGGGGACGGCGCCCTCGGCGAGACGCTCCAGGAAGACGAGGCGCTTCTCCCAGCTCCAAGCCGACGGCGACGGCAGCCCGCGGCACAGGCACCACGCACAGACGATGCTGTAGTCCGGTACCAGCTGCCCGAGGTGGCTCATGAAGCCCCGACGGGTCGCGGCGTAGTGCTCGTCGGCCTTGGCGCTGCGGACGCTCCAGACGGGGTCCTGGGCGCGGTGGCGGGTGGCCTTCTGTGCGGGCGTCTCGGCCTTGCGGCGGCGCTGGTACGCGGCGGCCTCGTCCTCGAGGAAGGCGCGGGGGATACGAGCGCGCATCAGAACAGCGCCTCTTCCGTCTCGGCGCGCTGGGCGTCGTACCAGACCGTGAACCGCTCGCGGCCCACCGCGTCGCCATCGAGGATCCACGCCCGAGCCTTGCGCCGGGCGTCGTCGCTGTCGCTGGCGTCGAGATTGCGCCCCAGCGTGACCAGCCACGCCTTGAGCGGCGTCGCGCTCTCCAGCTGGAGCGCCTCGGCGATCTCCTCGTAGAAGGCATCGGGGCCGTAGTCCCCGTCGGGCGTGGGGGCGTCCTCCTGCCCGGCCTCGTCGGCGGCGCGGTTCTGTTCCGTGCGCCAGGTGCGCCAGCGCAGGAGCCGCTCGCGGCCGGCGCTGCTGCTCAGGTACTCGACCGCCCGGTGGCGCCCCTGGTCCGTGAGCGCGCTCAGGGGCTGCTCCTTGGCGTCCTCGGCGAACTGGTCCAGCTCATCCATCGTGAGGCTGCTCGACTCGAACAGCGCCTCGTAGGCGGCTTCGGCGGTGAGGCCGGGCTCCCGCTTCTTCGCGGCGACGCGGTGGTCCGTCTCCCGCCCGGAGAGCCAGTCGGCCAGCTCCTCGGCGCTGGCGTAGCTGTCACCGATGAAGCCTGCGGCGGCCAGGGCACGCCCGGTGGCGGTCGTCTCGACCTTCTCCAGCGCCTTGTCCTGGTTGGCCTTGCCGCCGGCGAGCTGGGCGTGGCCGGTAGCGACCACGCGCCCCTGGGGGTCGGTGATGGTGGCCCGCATGCGAATCAGCCCCGGCTCGACGGCGAGCAGTTCGTGGGAGATGCCCCAGCCATCCTTCGTGGGGTGCTGCTGGCGGAACAGGGTGATCCGCAGCGGCACGGTCATGTACTCTTTGCCGTGCATGTTGAGCACGCCAGCGGTGTCGGTCTGTGTGACGGCCATGACTCTCTCTCTCGTCTGTGTGTAGTGAAAGGGTGCCGGCCCTGGTGGGAGCCTCTAAGAGCGTGAGGAGTGCGAACATCCACGCCAGGGCCGGCGGAGGTTAGAAGCCGTTGCCGTCGCCGGTGCCGTCGCCGTCGCCGGTGCCGTCGCCGTCGCCGTAGTCGCCGTAGTCGCCGTAGCCGTAGCCGTAGCCGTAGCCGTAGCCGTTGCCGATGCTGATGCCGTAGCCGATGCTGATGCCGTAGCCGTCGCCGGTGCCGTCGCCGTCGCCGTAGCCGTCGCCGTCGCCGTAGCCGTCGCCGGTGCCGTCGCCGGTGCCGTCGCCGTAGCCGTAGCCGTAGCCGTAGCCGTTGCCGATGCCGTAGCCGTAGCCGATGCTGATGCCGTAGCCGATGCTGATGCCGTAGCCGTCGCCGTCGCCGTCGCCGTAGCCGTAGCCGTAGCCGTCGCCGTCGAGCCTGACAGTAGCGCGCAGCCACGCCATCTCGTCGCCGCCAAGGTCCATCGCCAGCGCCTCAGACACCGGCACGGCGACCCGGCCGTCCGCCCAGCGCGCCCATGCGCCCCAGGCCCCGTCGTGACATGCCCCTGCGGCGACCAGATCGCCCACAGTGATAGCCGTCAGCGGGAGCATCACAGCTGCGCCCACTCGGCGGCTGCGGTCTCGCTCAGATCCCACACCCCGGTGATGGGGCCCATCACCGTGGCCCGCCCACAGGCAGGGCCCACCTTGCAGCCCTCGGGGCCGTTGGCGGCGATGCCGAGAAAGCCCTGGCCGCTCCTGAAATTGATGACGTTGCGCACGTCGGTGATGACGATCTTATCGGTGGGCTCCTGCCCAGCGTCCTCGGTGATGTGACCGACGAAGATGCCCTTGTAGCTGGTAGTGATCATGACGAGTCGCATGTTTGCTCCGTGCCGCACAGTCGCGGCGTTGTGGTTGTGGATGAAAAGAATCAGCGGAGGTGAAGGCCCAGCGGGTCCCAGGGGTCACCGCGCAGCTCGCGCTCACCGCAGCCAGCCAGCCCGGCACAGGCCAGCACCAGGGCGACGCTCACGAACAGCGCCAGCCAGAACGACGGCTCGTCAGGGCGGCGGCTCACAGCGGCCCCCAGGTCGCCGCCTCGGCAGCGGCCAGCCCCAGCACCAGGCCGAGGCCGCCGAAGCCCAAGGCGACGACGAGGTAGGGGCCGACGCTGAGCAGCAGCGACACGGGGCCGGCGAGACGGCCGAGGGAGGGCGCGGTCATCCCCACACCTCCAGCGCTGCGTCCTGGGCGGCCGCCTGGGCGGTGTCCAGGTCAGCGGCGACACCCCGAGTGGGGCCGTCGGTCAGGTACCAGTGGTAGCGGCCGCCGCGCACCTCGATGCGGGCGATAGCCGTCCACTGTGCGTGCACGTAGAGCAGCCACGCGGGGCCGTCGGTGACCCACCGGAGCCCCCTCACGATGCCATCCGGCGGGCGGCCGTGGAGGTGCGGCGTGCGTCACAGGCGCCCTGCGAGCGGCTGTAGTTGCCGGGGGTGGTGGGTCGGATGAGCGCCACGAGCGTCGGGTGGAGGGGCTGGCCGACGTGGTCCACGAGCAAGAAGCGGGCGTTGCGCTGGGCCCAGCGCCAGAGGTAGCGGCTGTACCGCTGCTCGATCTCGATGCGGCTGGCATCGGTCCTGGCCCAGGTGCGGCGACGGGCGAGGCCCGTGGTGTGGTTGGCGGCCCCGGCGGGGTTCAGTTCGACCCACAGGGCGGTGACCCGGTCGCGCCACTGTGCAGCCAGGAAGACCAGCGTGAGGGCGTCCTTGAAGCCGTCGGCGAGCGAGGGGTAGGCGCGCATGGCGCCGGCGAGGCGCTCGGCGTGGAGGCGCAGGTCGAAGGGCAGCGCGGCGATGCGGGCGTCGTTGGCGGCGACGATCGCGGCCAGCTCGGCGTCGAGTTCGGCAGGGCTGCTGCCCTCGCGGTCCTCGTCCTCGGTGGGGCGGGCGCCGGGCTCGGGGGTGTAGGAGGCGTCCGAGCCGTGACAGTGGCCGTCCGGGTGGTTCCAGGCAGCCCGGCCACAGCCGCCGCAGGGAGGCTCGGGGGTGGTGTCGGGCTCGGGAGCGGGAGCGAAGCGGCAGGCGTCGAAGATGTTGGCGGTCATCGTGTGCTCCTTAGATGCTATCTATATACAGCACCTATCGGAACACTTCAACAATATCTATAAAGATTCTCGAAATCGGTCAGACACAGGCCTCGACGGCAGCAGTTTGTTCAGGTACTACCTGAACAGGATTTGAGGTGGGTATGGGGCAGCCAGCAGACAGCCGGACATCCGTGGCGCTCAGAGCACGAGCAGCCCAAGCCGTAATCGGGATGAGCGAGACGCGTATACGGCTGCTTTGGCCGCTGTTACGGCTGATCGCCTGGGCGGGCCGGTCTCGGCATGTGCGACCGCTCCCAGCCGCCGATCATCTCGGCGATGACCTGGCGGTGCCCCTCGGGCAGATGCGGCAGGAGGGCAACGAGTCGGGCTGTGATGTGGCGCAGCTCGGCCGGGAGGACTTCGACGCCTCGGGCGATCTCCACTACCGGTAGCGGGCCCGTATAGGTGCGCTCTGCGCTGGCGAAGTCCACCACGTCGACCAGCAGGCGCAGGTCCAGTGCCTCACAGATCCGGCGCAGGAGGTCTAAGGAGGGGTCGGCCTTGCCCGACTCGAAGACGCTCAGAGTGGGTTGTGAGCAGCCCACCTCGGCGGCTACGTCCTTCTGTTGACGCTTCCTCACCTTCTGCCGAATGCGCTTGATCTTGGGGCCGAGGTAGGGCGCGAAGTCAGTGTTAGCCATGGTCTGATCCTGCCACGCCCGGGCGGGCTGTCGAATAGATGTGGTTGAAGACCTACGGCGCAGCGTATATATAGATTCCATCTAATTTGGAGTCTGCCGTGCGCGCCGTTGACCACCTCTTTGAGTTCCTGTGGCCGCTGCTGTCCGAAAAGAAGGTCACCCGGCAACGTGATCTGGCTGAGCTGCTGGGCGTGACACAACCGACGGTCACCGCCTACGTAAGCGGACAGGTGCCCCTGCCGCACAGCAAGGTGAGCACGCTCGTTCGGGCGCTGGAGCTGGGCGACGCTGCCGAGCTGGAGCTGGGCCGGCTGGTACGGGCGGTGGACGCCGAGCGCGCCGCGGCCCGAGGGGCGGCATGATCGCCGTCCCTCCGCCCTGGGCGCCGCGCTTCCTGCGCCCGCTCACGCTCCCCGTCCACCTGCCTGCGCCGGTGTGGTCCGCGCTGCTCCTGGAGGTCCCCGTCTTCTGGCTGTTCTGGCTGCCGACCTGGGGGCAGGCGTGACCCTGCTCGTCACCGTCTGGGCCCGTCGCCCCACCTCGCCGATCTGGAGCGCCGCCGGCTGCCGGGCCGGACCGATCCACCTGCCCCCGGACGAAGCGGCGACCCTTGCCGCTCGACTCCGCACCCTGGGCCTGATCACCACCATCCGGGCCAGCGGTGCCCCCGCCCCGTTGGTGCTGCTGTGATCCTCCGGTGCGTCATCGAGGGCGCCCCCGTCGGCAAGGGCCGCGGCCGTGCCGTGCGTCAGGGCCCCGGCGTCCGCATCGTCACCCCGAAGACGACCCGCGCCTGGGAGGCCCGCGCCGCCGGCGAGCTCGCGGACGTCTACGACGGCGAGACGATCACCGGCCCCGTCCGCGTCGAAGTCCTCGCCGTCAAGGCCCGGCCGAAGCGGCTGCAGCGCCGCGCCGACCCCGAGGGCCTCATCTGGCGCCCGCACAAGCCCGACGCGGACAACGTCGCCAAGGCAGTGTGCGACGCCCTGGAGAAGTCCGGGGTCATCGCCAACGACATTCAGGTGGTCGAGCTGGTCGCGCGCAGCGTCTTCGCCGAGCGCGACGGCGAGCCCCGAGTGGTGGTCACCGTCGACCTGGTGCCCGAGCTGCCCGTGCTCGAGGAGACACCCGCCGACGCCGAAGACGAGGCCGGCTTCCACGACGACGCCGACCTGCCCGCCGACGCCGCGGCGCTGTACGCCGCCATGGCCGACCAGTCCACGCGCACCGCCGAGGGCAAGGCGGCCTTCCGTGCGCTGCTCGCGGAGTACCAGCGGATCACCAGGACCGGGCAACCGCTGGTGGAGTGGTTCGACGACGGCGTAGGCTCCGGCGACGCTGAGCGTCTGGTGGCCATCCTCGAGGACGACACCCCGCCGACCGAGCAGCCTGCCCAGCTCGCGCTCTTGGGGGCGGCGCGATGAGCTGTCTGCTGTGCAAGTCCGGCTGCGCCCACTGTCGCGCTGAGCGTCTGTGGGTCGAAGTGCAGGCCATCGCCGCCGCCGTCGGAGACACGGCCACCAATGGCGCCGAGGCGTACGGGCTCATCGATACGATCGCCTGGGACGCCTTCTACGCGATGGAGATTCTGGACGAGGACGGGGAGCGGGACTCGCAAGCCTACAGAGCAGAGCTCAGGACCTACCAGGAGTACGCCGGGCTCCGCGAGCGCCTCGATACGGCAGTCGCCGAGGGGGTCATCCAATGGCGATGAGCTGCCCCATCCTGCCCCCGACGACGGCGGCCGACGTGCCGCTCTACCTCGACGGCAACGCCGGCGCCTGGGCCGGGCGGATCCGCCTGCTCGCCCGGGACTACGACGGCGACGCCCTGGTGGCGGCGCTGCGCTGCTACGCCCGGGGTGCCTACGCCCAAGACGTTGCCCCTTACGCCTGTCAGCGCCTGTTGACCCTGCTCGACCACCGCGACGCCGACGTGCGCGGCGCGGTCGCGGCGTGGGTGCAGGCGGTGGCCACCCCTAACAACGATGAAGCCCCGAGCGCTGGAACGCTCGGGGCCTCTGCACCCAACCCTTCGAAGGAGGGACGATGCTGAACCAGACTACCGCGCTACGCCTGGAGCGCGCCACTTATTGCGGCCCCCTGGCGGATCCGCGCTGCCGCCGCTGGCTCGACCGCTTCCCCGTGAACTCCCGGCTGTGGGTGCTCCAGTACCCCGGCCTGGGCGATGACGAGGTGGAGCGGTCACCGCTGGCGGCTGCTCGGTGGCAGGCCTGGCGCGTCGAGTCCTGGCTCACGCTGCCGCTCACCGACCGGATCGACTGGATGGAGATCCAGCGCCAGACGTGGGGGCTGTGATGCGCGAGCTGATGTTCAGCCTCTTCGACGGGGCGAAGAACGCCGCGTGGGAGCCCTGTTGCGAGTCGTGGGCGGATCTGCGCTGGCGGCTCCTGTGTGCCCCGGTGCAGCCCCCGGGCGTCGACAAGTTGGCGCTGCCGGCCTGGTCCCCGGCGATCTTCGAGGGCGACCGCAGGAGCAAGGCCGGCGCGATCTCGCTCGACCTCCTGGTGCTCGACTACGACGACGGCACCCCGATCGCCGACGCGGTGAGCCGCTGGTGCCGGTGGCCCGGGCTGCTGCACACCTCCTGGAGCCACACGCCCGAGGTGCCGAAGTTCCGGGTGGTGCTGCCGCTGCGGTCCCCCATCCCGGCGGCGGGCTGGGCGCAGGCGTGGAGCTGGGCGGCGCAGCACTCCGGGCGGTCCATCGATCCGGCGTGCAAGGACCCGAGCCGGATCTACTTCGCGAGCGCCATCCCGGCCGGCGGTGAGTCGACCTTCTACGCGACCTCCTGGGGCATGGGGCGGCCGTGGCTACGGATTCCGTGGGAGCAGGTCGCGCTGCCGAAGCCGAAGGCGGTGAAGCCCTGGCGACCGTTGCCAGGGCACTACCCGCCCGCGGAGTGCGACGCGGCACGGGCGGCGCTGCTGCGTCTGCCCGAGAAGCGGCTGGCGCTGGGGGCTGCCCTCGGTGGCCAGGTGCGCGGCGAGCGGGTGACCCGGGCGCGCTGCCCGAGCTGCAGCCGGCGCTCCGTGTGGTGGATCGTGGAGCCCGATCGCTGGTGGGGCGCCAAGTGCGACCACCAGAACAGCTGCGGCTGGGCAGGACCGCTGCGAGAGGTGGCCCATGTCGCGTGACATCATTGGCGACATCACCGGCGTCTACCCCCGGGAGGGCGACGGGCCCGACCCGAAGGTCTGGGCGATCCTGAAGAAGCGGCGCGGACGCAAGGGCAGCGAGGGGGAGCCCCTGGCGACGCTGGAGAACGTGATGCTCATCCTGGAGCGCGATCCCCGCTGGGTCGAGCGCATCCAGGGCAACACCTTCGACGGGCTCATCTACCTCGACGGCGAGCTCATCACCGACGCCCGGGAGATCCGCATCTACAGGTGGCTGGTACAGCAGTACGGGCTGGATACGAGCCTGCCCCGCATCCACAACGCGATCATGGGCATCGCCGACCAGCAGCAGACCCACCCGGTGCGCGAGTACCTCGCCGGGTTGAAGTGGGACGGCACGCCGCGACTCGCGGGCTGGCTGGCCGACTACTGCGGCGCCGAGGCCACCGACCTGACCGGGGAGATGGGGATGCGGTGGGCGATCTCCTGCGTGGCCCGGGTGATGGATCCGGGCTGCCAGGTCGACACCTGTCTGATCCTCGCGGGCAAGCAGGGCGCCCGGAAGTCCTCGGCGTTCCGGGCGCTCGCGGTGCGCGATGAGTGGTTCGCGGACTCCGCCCTCGACCTACGGAACAAAGACGCGTATCAGGCGCTCCAGGGCGTCTGGATCTACGAGCTCGCGGAGCTGGACAGCGTACGCCGGGCCGACGCCAACGCCGTCAAGGCGTTCCTCACCGCCCGGTGGGACCGCTACCGTCCGAGCTACGGCCGGAACATGATCCGGTGGGGCCGTCAGAACATCTTCGTCGGCACCACTAACGAACAGGCGTTCTTGTCAGACCCCACGGGCTCCCGGCGGTTCTGGCCGGTCAGGGTGGGGCACATCGACATCGAGGGGCTCACCGCCGCACGTGATGACCTGTGGGCCGAAGCGGTGGCCCTCTACCGTCAGGGCGAGCGGTGGTACCTGCACGGCGAGTCGGAACAGGCACTCATCGAGGCCAGCGGCGACTACCAGCACACCGACCCGTGGCATGAGACGATCGAGCGGTGGGCCGACCAGCAGGCCGCGCCCTTCACGCTCGATATGGCACTGGAGAAAGCCCTGAAGCGAGACGTGGCCGACAGCAACAACGGGCACCAGATGCGCGCCGCCGGGGTGCTGACGCAGCTCGGCTTCAGCCAGAAACGCTGTCGTGTCGCGGGTATCCGTGGCCGCTGGTGGTGGCGCGGCGACTATCGAGGTGCCCCATGGTAGCCCTCCAGGGTGTCCCGGGCCCGGGACAGTTTGTCCCCCCCCCGGGACAGCCGAAAACGGGCGTTCTACCGTTCGTTTCATCCTCTGTCCCCCCTGTCCCCCCCTTTTCCTACATGAAGAGAGAAAACAACAAGGAAGAAACGTGTTCACAGCGGTCTATAGGGGAAAAGGTCGGGACAGCCGGGACAGCAACGAAAACCCGCGTTCAACGGGCGTTTCTACTGTCCCCCCCCCGGGACAGAGGTCGGGACAGGTCGGGACAGCCAGGACAGCACCCGCCTACCCCCAACCCCACCACCCTACGGACACAAGGCGGTGCGCTATGACCGACCAGCAAGCCGACCTCTACCGGGCGCTGCGCCGTGCGGGCTACCAGCCGATCGCGAGCAAGGCGGCGCTGTACGTGCGTGGCGATGCGACGACTGTGGAGATCCTACCGGCGGGCGAGATGATGCAGGCGATCCCTGGGTGTCGGCGGTGCGTGCTGCCCTCGGCGCCTGGCGCTGTGGTGGCGCAGGTACGGGCGTGGCTGGGCGGTGCGCTGTGAGCCGCGCGGTGGCCCCCGGCGATCGTCGCGAGCGCGACGCCTACTTCACCCCCTCGGCGCTGGCGCACGCTCTTGTCGGTGTCCTGCCGCTGGAGGCTGGTGATACGGCGCTGGAGCCATCGGCAGGCGGTGGAGCGTTCGTGGATGCGTTGGAGGCGCACGGCGCGGTGGTGGAGGCCGTGGACATCGAGCCCGCCCCTCGCGAGCCACGGCTATTCGGTCCGCCGCCTGCCTCGATTGTGCGGGGTGACTTCCTGGCCGGCTGGACGCCCGACAGCCCTCCGCGCTGGGTGATCGGCAACCCGCCGTATCGTGAGGCTGAGGCGTTTGTGCGTCGGTCGCTGGACGTGACGGGGCGGCATGTGGTGTTCCTGCTGCGGCTGGCCTTTCTGGAGGGCGCGCTACGCGCTGCGCTGTGGCGGGAGACGCCGCTACGGAAGGTCTGGGTGCTGACGGAGCGGCCGAGCTTCACCGGAGGCGGGACAGACAGCGCCGCCTATGGGTGGTTCTGGTGGGACCGTGAGTACAGCGGTGAGCCGTCGATGGGCTGGCTGTCGTGGAAGACCGGACCGGACCTGCGGATCGTGGAGTTGCCCGAGGTGGCGGCGCCGACGGGTGCGGAGATGACCGGCGAACAGCTTGGATTGTTGGGAGGTGTGGAGTGAGTGCTGATTGGGTGGAGGCCGACCCCGGCAAGCCGTTAATGATGAAGGCGAGCGAGGAGCGGACGCTGGTAGACCGGCTGCGCGAGGCGGCACGGATGGCGGCTGTGGAGATGAGCCCGGACGCGGCGCTGCTGGAAGAGGCGGCGGATGCACTGGAGGGGACACTGGCGCATCTCGCGTCCTATCTCCCCGCAGAAGCGGACCTGTTCGATCGGCTGGACGAGGTGAACGCCAGGCTCCGACGCATGGAGCCTGGCCCGAACACGCCGCTGCCCTGCACGGTCAGCGGCGACATTAGGGGAGGTGTGGGGTGAGCGAGATGATGGCGATGACCGGCCGGGAGCGCGCGGGGACCTGCGGAAAGTGCGGCGCGGCGACGGTCCAGCGAGAGGCTGCTGGGGTGACCGGGCGGATGCTGATCTGGCGGACGATGCAGCATTACGCACCGTGCGGTCTGCCCTGCTTCGGCGGCGGCGCTGTGGGCCGGGAGGGGCGCAAAGCGTACCGGGCTGGCGCGATGCACGGGCTGCGGAATCGTCCGTGTCCGCGATGTGGAACCGAGGGAGGTGTGGAGTGAGCGAGTTTGCCGCGGCGGTAGCCGCCATCGACCCCGAGCGCCTGTTCACGGCGACGCCTACGGAGCTGCTCACCGATCTGGGCCTGAATCACCTGAAGGGCCCCGAGCGTCGACGGACGGTGAGCCACATCGGCGTAGCCCAGGCGCGACTGGCGATGCAGGCAGCGAGGACGATGCGAACGACGCCCTGCCTGCACTGTGACGGCGAGGGCACGCAGGACTGCGACGACTGCGCCGGCGGTGGCTGCTCCACCTGCGACGACGAGAACGGGCAGGTGGCGTGCGACGACTGCGACGGCGCCGGCGTGGATGCTGTGACTGCTCGCACGCTGGAGGCGGAGCAGCTCGCCGAGACCGCGGGCCGGATCGCCAGCGAGATGATGGACAAGCTGCTGATCGCCGAGGCGCTGGTGGGTGGCCAGGGCGGCGATACGCTGGAGCAGCGCCTACAGTACGCCCTGGCGGTGGGTGGTGCGGTGTCGGGGGAGACCCTGACGAATGCCTGTAGCCGAGCGAGTGCGGAGCGGGATGACCTGGCGGTGCAGGTGGAGCACCTCGGCGACGCCTTGGAGGCAGCGGAGGCTGACGTTGATCGCCTGGAGCGCGAGTCCAGCGCTCTGGAGGCGGAGTTGCTGAGGGCGCGGCGGCCGTGGTGGCGTCGGTTGGCGGACTGGTGGGCGCTGTGAGCTGGGAGAGCACATCACCGGATCGCGGGATGGCCGGGCGGCTGCGGGCGCGCATGGCGGAGCTTGGGTGGTCGACGCATCGTCTCAGCCGGGAGTCCAGCGTGGACCGGGCGGTGATCCTGCGCATCCGTGAGGGGCAGCTGAAGCGGGGGCCGTACCTCGACACCATCGAGCGCCTGGCGGAGGCGCTGGGCGTCACTGCGGCGTGGCTGGGCTTTGGTGCCGGCGCCAACAAACTCCAAGCGGATCACACCTCATGAGCAACTTCGACACCTTGGTGGATGAGCTGACTGAAAAGCAGATGGAGGCCCTCGAGGAGCTGGCGAAGGGTGAGTCGCTGGAGTTCGTTCGTGCCACCGTGGGAATCACCCGCTGGACGTGGTGGAACTGGACCACCAACAAGCCGGGCTTCCGCGAGCGGTACATCCGCGTCATGGCGGAGCGGGCGATGCTGGCCCGCCTGCGGGGTGTGGAGAACCTGGAGGAGGTCGCGGACGCCCTGCTGGCACTGGTCCGCAACGCCAGCAGCGACGGCGTGAAGCTCGGGGCGATCAACAGCTACCTCGACCGCTGGGGGGTGACGAAGCTCACCCTGAAGACCGAGGGCAAGGCGAGCCCGGAGGTCCTGGCACTGCTGGGCGTCACCTCAAAGTCCGGCGGGCTGGACGTGGTCACCGACGCCGATTTGGATGCGCACATCCTGGCTGCCGCTGACGCGATCCGCGGGCGTGAGCTGGAGGTCTCCGAGGAGTGACCTCGCGCCGCCAGCTCGCCCGGCTCCTCGAGGAGCGCCGTCGCCGCCTCGCCCGAGCGCCGCTGGCCTACCTGAAGCTCTGGGACAACCCCGAGCCGCTCACGTCGCAGCGCCGGGCCCTGCTGTCCATCGCCCTGGACGGGCTGGAAGTCCTCGACGTCGGCGGGGGCAACCGGACGGGCAAGAGCCTCCTGCTGGCCGCGTGGCTCACGGCCTGCGCGGGCGGCCTGGATGCCTGGGTGCCCACTCCACAAGGGCGACTGTATTGGGTGCGGCGCTTCCTCGAGATCAACAACCTGCCCACCACCGTCATCCCCGGCGGCCGGCGTGCGCTACCTCCGGCGCTGGTGTGGGCGGCGAGCGCGACCAACGGCGCCTCGGTGGATCAGATCCGCCCGCACATCCGGGCCCTGTGCCCCGAGGGCACCGTGTTCTCAGGCTGGTTCAGCGGCACCAACCAGGGGATCGCCGTGCTGCCCAACACTGGCGGCCGGGGCGTGCTGAAGACGAAGACCTACAAGGAGTGGCTGTCGGACCACCAGACCTGGGAGGGGGCTGCGGTCCGCGCGGTGGGCTGTGACGAGGAGCCGCCGGCGGGCGCGATCCTCTCCGGGCTCTCCCGGCTGGTCGACCTGGAAGGCCGGCTCATGGTGGCGCTCACGGCGCTGAGCGGCTTCACCTCCGACTACTACACCGACGTCGTAGAGCCCGCGCCGCCCTGGTACAAGCAGGTGCGCCTCTTCGGCGAGCACAACCCCCACATCAGCCAGGAGAAGCGCCGGGCCATGGTCGCCGCCATGCCGGCATGGCAGCGTGCCGCCCGGGACCGCGGTGAGCGGGTGAACCCCGAGGGGCGGATCTGGCCCATCAACCCCAACGTGCACCTGGTGGAGCCCTTCGACATCCCCGTGGCGTGGGACCGGTACCAGATCACCGACTGGGGCGGGCGCTCCCCACACCTGCTGTGGGTCGCCGAGGACCCCGCCGGCGATGGCGCGCTGTACTGCTACCGGGAGTACGCGCCGAGGCGGAAGACGAAGGACCCCGCCGTCACTGACCGCCAGCTCGTCGAGCAGATCATCAAGCACGAGGACGGCGAGCCCGAGGGGATGAAGCTCACCACCGTCTACCGTGTCGCCGACAGCGAGAACCCCAGCGGCATCGAGGAGGCCGCCGCGCAAGGGCTGTGGATGGAGGCCGCCGAGAAGGGCGCCGGCAGCGTGGACACCGGCAACGCCGACGTAGGGGCCATGCTCTCCGAGGTCCACCCGGTGACCGGCGAGTCCCAGAGGCCGCGGATCTTCTTCTTCCGGGGGTGCGTGCCGGTGACCTTCAAGGAGTGCACCGGCTACCAGTGGGCCCCGCAGCGCGGCGGCCAGCCCCCCAAGCCCCTGAAGGTCGACGACCACGGGCCAGACGACCTTCGCTACCTCGTGCGGTTCCGGCAGCGTCTGGGGCGTCGGTAGCGCCGGCAGCTCTGGGGGGTGACAACTCGCACCCTCCCGGAGCCCTGGGAGGTCCGGTAGCTCTGGAACATGGCCCAGCTCATGATCCGCCGCTCCTGGACGTTCCGCGCCTCGCGCTGGCTGGAGGCGCGCATCCCGGGCCGCTTCGTTCGCACTTTGGCGCGCGTCGGCGCCCTGCGGCGCCCCCCGCCCCGCCCCGGCGTTACCAGCCGGCTGATCGCCCGCCCTCGCAACGCCGAGGCCAACCTGCGGACCATGGCGCAGTCCGCGACGGTCTTCGGCGCGTCCACCTGGCGGCTGCTGGGCCTCGCGGGCTACCCGCTGCGCTGCTACCGCGGCAACGGCCAGGGCGGGAAGTCCGAGCCCATCGACCCCGCCCGGACGCCCTGGGTGGCGCAGCTCCTGCGGCTGCTGGACCGCCCCGACCCCGCGGACTGGAGCCCCACCGCCATCGCGCCGGCGAAGCCTGGGGAGCTGTTGGTGGCCCAGCTGCTGCTCGACCTCTCCCAGGAAGGCAACGCCTTCTGCGCCTGCACCGTCGACGCCGGCGGCGTCGTCATCGGGCTGACCCGCCTGCACCCCAAGCACATCACCCTCGAGGGCAACGCCAGCGGGGAGGAGGAGTGGGTGTACCGGCCGGGTGGGCGCTACGGCAACGAGCGTGAGCGGCGCTACCCCCGCCGGACGGTGTTTCACATCCGCCTGCTGTCCTGGGAGGCGACCGGCGCGGGCGAACTCGGCACCGGCGCCGCGGAGCCCCTCGCCCCGCTGCTGCGGGCGGAGCACGTCGCGCTCACCAAGAGCGCCGACATCATCGAGCAGGGCGGCGCCGACGTCCGGGTCACCGGCAAGACCGACAAGGCCCGGGCCTTCCTGTCCAACGAGAACAACCGCGAGGACATCGCCGACGAGGTGATCCGCGGCCTGGGCGGCGGCGACGACAGCGTCCGCACCCGCCGGGTCATGGTCGACGGCGGCGAGTTCGAGATCCAGGACGCGGGCCTGAAGCCCGCCGACATCCAGGCCGAGAAGCTGCTGAACGAGTCTCGGAAGTCCACGCTCGTAGCCATGGGTGTTACACCCATCGCGGTGGGGGCAGCCGACGCCGGTACCTACGCGACGAGCGTGCAGCAGTTCCGAGTACAGGCGACCACCGACGCGGCGCTGTTGCTGGTGCTGGAGGCGTGCTTCCTGCGACCCCTGGCGCGGCACTTCGCGTTCATGGCCGGCGGACGCTGGGCGCGGCAGTCCGACGAGGTCACCTGTCGGGTCGACCTGACGCGCCACCCGGGGCGGAACTTCCAGCGCACCGACGCCATCGCCCGCATGAAGACCCTCACCGAGATGGGCTGGACCGCCGAGCAGGCCGCGGAGTTCGAGGGCCTGGACCTGCCCGCGCCCGAGGGTAAGCCCCGGCCGAGCGCCGCCGCGCCAGCCGCCAGCGGCGCCCCACGACGTCCGCTGGGCGATGCGGACGGAGAGTCCGGCGACCCCGACGACGGCGAGGAGAGCGACGCTGACCGCCGCGTGCTGACCATTCAGGAGTTCCTTGATCGCAGGGGGGTGACAACTCGCACCCTCCCGGAAGCGATCGAGGTCCAGTAGGTCTGACACATGAGACTGCGCCGACTCGACACCGCCTATCTCCGCCAAGGGAACCCCCTACCGCTGGTGGGCCTGGTGCTCGCCGACTACCAGCGCAAGGGCGCCCCCGTGCTGCTGGACGCCGAGTCGGGCGAAGAGCTCGCCGACGACGCGGATCCGTTCTTCGTCCTCTCCACGCCCTTCGAGGCCAGCGATCGTCACATCCTGCGGCAGATCTGGGACGTCTCCCGGGGCATCGAAGCCGGCGGCCCTGGTGTGCCGGTGCTGTTCAACCACAGTCCTGGGCGCTCCCCCTCGGAGGTCTACGGGCAGTGGCGCGACCTCGGCGTCCGCAGCGACGTGCCCTTCAACGACGGCTCCAGCGGCGACGCCCTCCTGGGCCGCCCGAGCTTCGACCTCGAGGACGCCGAGGCGGTCAAGCTGCGCGGCAAGGTCCGCCGCGGCATCATCCCGGCCGTCTCCGTGCGCTGGACCCCCGGTGAGCGCGTACGCCGCGGCGACCTCGACCCTGAGGACCCGCTCTACCGCGAGCCTCACAACGACGCCTGCGACGAGCCCGCCGAGGGCTACGTCATGGGCTCCGAGCGTGACGCCAACCACCTCATTGAGGTGAGCTTCACGCCGATCCCCGCCGATCAGCGCGCCGTCCGCCGGGCCGCCACCATGGCCCGCGCTACGGCTGATCTGGAGCGCGGCCTGCGTACGGGCCTGCTCGACGAACAGGGCCTCCAACGCCTGCTCACCGTGCTGGGCGATGACGCCCGCGTGCTCCGCTGGGCCCGTGCCCAGGTGGCCACCGCCGCCCCCGACCTCTTCCTGGAAGCCTTCCAGGCGCTGCCACTCGATGAGCGCCGCGCCCTGGTGGGCCTCGATCCTCTCCCCGCTGCGCCGCCCCCGGCGCGCACCATCGCCGACCTTCTCCGGAGCGCCTCATGAGCCGCCTCTTCCCCCTGATCGCAGCCTCGCTGCTGGCCGACACCGACAACCACAGCGAGGGCGGTGGCTTCACCGATGGCCCCATGGAGGACGGCGAGTTCGAGGACGGCATTGAGGACGATGAGTTCCGCGCCGGCGACCTGAAGCTCCTCGACGACGACAACGGCAAGTCCGCCGATCAGCTCATCGACACCGTCAACCGCCACACGCAGATCGTCCAGCGGTTCGAGGGCGACATCGCCAAGGTGCAGGACTTCGCCCGCCGCGCGGTGCCCGACACCCAGAAGCTGCTCGCGGAGGCCAAGCGCAACGCCAAGGCCGAGTGGATCCCCGCTGGCAGCGTGCGCGAGTTCGAGGCCCTGTACCTCGACAGCGACGATACGCCGAAGATGGGCCGCCACACCGTGAGCATCCCCCTCCCCGGCGGGCAGACCTACCAGCAGAAGCGCCACGGCGTGCTGACCGACCCGCACCCGGTCATCGAGGAGCAGAAGCGCGCCCAGCGTGCCTATGACGGCCTCGTCGTCGCCATCATGCGGGCCCGCGCTCGGAAGCTGGCCGGTGCTCAGCGCTACAGCGATCCGCTGGTGCAGGTGGCCTGGGTGCAGCTCCGCGGCGCCCTCCGCAGCCTCCCCGGCACGATCGGCAAGTACTTCCGCGTGAAGCTCGATGACGCCGACTGGCTCCGCAGCGTGATCGACGGCAGCGCCGGCAGCGGCGGCGAGGTCATCCCCGACCCCGAGCTGGCTGGCCTGCGCCGCCCCACCGACCTGGCGCGCCGCATCCCCGGCCTGGTGGGCGTCCGTCCTGCGCCCTCGCGCTCCTTCCACCCCATCCGGGTGACCGGTCGCATCCTCGGACAGACCCGCCGGGTCACCGAGGCCGACCCCTCGCGCTTCCCCTCGACCAAGTTCACGACCGCGAAGTCCACGATCACCGTGGTCGACCAGGTCTACATGGCGCTGCTCGACAACCTCTTCGCCGGCGACGCGGCGGGGATGCTCGCGGACCCCCTGGGCTTCGTCATGAGCTGGATCGACGAGGGCCGCATGGACACCATGGAGCTGGCCTTCCTGCACTCCGACGGCGACGGCGACATCGCGGACGTCCAGGGCACCTGGACCATGGGCGGCTACTACTCCGCGGGCGACCTCGACGGCGCGACCTCCGCCCTGGGCTGGTGGCAGGGCTGGCGCGCCCGCGCCGCCGCGGACTCCAACACCCTCTCCGCGGGTGGCTCCTTCGACATGGCGGACCACTTCGGCGCCCTCGAGCTCCTGGGCAACCTCGCCAACGACGCGGTGGCCATCACCGGCCTGCACTGCCTCTACACCCAGCTGCTCGGCAACAGCATCTTCACCACCTGGGAGAAGATGGGCCCGGCCGCGACGCAGATCACCGGCACCATGGGCATGATCGGCAACACCCGCCTGGTGATCTCCGAGTTCATGGCCGACGAGTTCGACAGCTCCAGCGGCGTCTACACCGGCTCCAACGCCTCCTCGGCGATCACCTACGTCAACGCCAGCCGGTACGACTACTACGACCTGGCCGCCGGCGCGGGCGAGTTCGAGGCCGAGCGGGTGGAGTATGGCGCGCAGTACGTCGGCGCCGTCGACCGCGGCATTCTCGACTACAACGGCATCCCCACCGAGAAGCCGGCCGCCATCCTCTACAACCTCTGATGCGCGTGAGGCCGCTCCTGTAGGGGTGGCCCCGCTCGCGACCCTCTTCACGTCTCGCCCCGGAGCACCCCATGGGTAGCCGCATCACCCTCTCTCAGCGCCTGAACACCGCCGCGGGCACCGACGCCCGCCGCTACTTCGGGCCGTCCAACGATGAGACCTGGAAGCTCATCGGTCTCACCGTCATCCCCAACGCCACCTCGGCGGCCAACGACACCAACTACGCCTCCATCCGGGCGTACAAGGGCGCGTCCACGGCGGTCATGGCGGCACGGGTCACCACCACCGCTGGTGGTGCACTCACCCAGGGCACCGCGGAGGACCTGACCCTCACCGGCGTCGGCGCCGACCTGGAGATCACCAAGGCGGCCCCGCTGTCGATCCGTGACGACCAGTCCAACGGCTCCGGTGTCATCACCGACTACACCATCACCGCCGAGTTCGAGCGGATGGGGGCCTTCTGATGGTGACCCTGCAGTACAACGGCCGCGCCAAGGGCGTGAACAAGATCCAGGCCAAGGGCATCCGCTGCAAGGGCGTGTTCCTGCCCCACGGCAAGCCCGTCAAGGGCATCGACCCCCGCATCGCCGGCGCGCTCCTGAACACCGCCCCCGAGGGCGCGATCGCCGTGCTCGACGGCACCCCGGACACCAGCAAGCCCATCCCCGCGACCGCGAAAGCGGCCATGGCGAAGGAGGCCGGCTTCAAGCGGCTGTTCCCCGTCGACCCCGCCCGCGCGCTGGACTCCGTGGAGACCATCCCGGCGAAGGTGCTGAAGCTGGGCGGCGACCTGAAGGCCGTCAAGGCCGGCAAGGTCGACAGCCACCTGGCGCCCCTGGCGCTGCTGGCGAAGCTCACCGGCGAGCTCGACGTCGCCGAGGCCTGCGCCCAGCGCGCGGACGTCGTCGCCGGTCGCGTCGCCCCCGCTGCCGACCCGGTGGTCGAGGTCCCCGCCCCCGAGGGCGCCCCCGCCAAGCCCGCCGCGTGACGCCTCGTCCGCCGGCGCTGCCGTCGCGTCGCCCTCGAGGTGTGCGTGATGCGCGGGTCCGGCTGGACGACACCCTCACCGCTGACACCCCACAGCCCCCGCCGGGCGACACCGGCGAGGGCGCCACCTCCGACCGTGAGGCCGCCCCGCCGTGTCCCTCCTCTCCGCCAGCGAAGCCCGCGAGCTGATCCCCGGTATCTCAGGGACCGGGCTCGACACGAAGCTCACCGCGCGCATCGCGGAGGCGGAGCCGCTCATCGCCACGTTCTGCGGCTGGGCGGCGCTGACGGGCGAGGCCTCCATGGACGAGGCCGACCAGACCGGCCGGGTGCTGTACTACGCCGGTTCGGCGATCCGGTACCGCGAGGGGGCCTATGTGCTGCCGCTGGGGCTGTTTCCGGTGACCGCGCTCGTGCTCCTGGAGGACACCGACGGCGACTGGAGCTACGCCACCACCGTCAGCGCCAGCGACTACGTGCTCGACCAGGTCCGCGGCGAGGTGCTGTTCAAGCCGACCGCGACCTACACCCCCGGACGACGGGGGCCGCGTCGCTTCAAGGCGACGCTGACGGCGGGCCACGCGACGGCGCCGGACGAGCTCAAGCGGCTGATCGCCGAGACGGTCAAGCACCTCTTGGGGCGGCACAAGACCGCCGGGAAGACATCGACCTCGAGCAAGGCCGGCAGCGCGTCGCTCAAGGAGCAGGCCGAGCTGATCCCCGCGGTGGTTCGCATGGCGCTGGCGCGGCGGTACCTGCTGCCCGGCGTGATGGGGGTGTCGTAGTGGCCACACTCACCCTCGACGCCTTCAGCGACGTGATGGACACCGGCAGCGACCGGCTGCAGCGCGTCCTCCGCAAGCGCCTGAGCGAGCAGGGCCGCGTCTTCAAACAGGCCGCCGCCCGCAACGCCGCCGCGCGCTTCCGTCGTGACACCGGCGCCACCGCCGGCGCCGTGCGCGCCCGCCTGCACCGTTCCAAGATGGAGCTGCTGATGGGGTTCGACACCGACAAGAGCCCCGGCGGGCTCATCCAAGACACCGGCGGCACGATCCGCCCCACCCGCGGCGAGTTCCTGTTCATCCCCCAGCCCGACGGCTCCTTCCGGGTCGCCCGCGAGGTCACCATCAAGGCCACCAACTGGCTGAGCGACGCCTGGGAGACCCTGCAGCGCACCACGCCGGCCGCCCTCGAGGGCGCGCTCTCCGATGCTCTGGGTAGCACCTGATGGGCGCGATCCCCGCCGGCGAGGCGTTCACCGATGCCCTGCTCACCGCGCTCCGTGCGGTGGACGGGACCGGTGACTACTGGTTCGATCTGACCGGCGATGACCGGGTGATCGAGGCGGACACGCTGGAGCCCACCCTCGACAGCCACCAGGTCGCGCTGTGCAAGGTGGAGATCACCAGCGTGAGCGGCGAGGTCATGGGCTACTACGGCCTCACCTGGACCTGCCTGCTGATGGGCTACGCGCCAGCGACGGCCGACACCCCGAGCAGCGCCGCCCGCCAGGCGTACCGGCTGCTCAACGACTGCACGCTCGCGCTCCAGCGCATGCGCGACAGCAGCCCCAGCATCGCCACGCTGGCGAAGGGCGACGCCATCGACGTGCGGATCACCGGCGCCACCCGCCACGGCGACAGCATCGACCAGGACCTCTACGGCGGGCTCGGCATGTTCGCGGCCACCGTCGAGATCACCGCCGAAGTCGAGGAGGGCGCGTGAGCTGGAAGCAGGACAACAACGGCACCAGCGTCAAGCCCTGGCGGCACCGCCTGGACGTCACGATTGATGCGACCAGCCAGGCCGGCACCGCGAACACCGACGGCACCCACGACGTGCAGTTCGTGATCCCGGCGACGCTGGGGCAGCTGTGGGCCCGACTCAACGCCGGCAACGGCGACGAGCTGGTCGTCACCCAGGCGGACGGCGTGACGGAGCTGGACTTCAAACTCACCGACGCGGCCTTCACCGGCGCCGCGGCCCCGGCGACCTTCGACGTGGGTGTGCAGGTTGACGACGTGCCGATCCGCTACGGCGGCGACGGCCAGGGCCGGCTGCAGCGGATCTGCATCTACTACGGGCTCGCGGGCTACAGCCCGACGCACGCTGTCTTCACGCCGTCGACTCCGCTCACCGGCACCGTGGAGCTGGGCGAGCCTCCCAGCGGACAGCGCCGCCTCGTGATTCTGCCCTCGCCGCAGGGGCAGACGCTCACCCGTGACGTGGTGTCGAAGAACTCTCAGGAGTCCATCTTCGTCTGGCTGGACGTGACCGCCCTCCTGGGCGCCCGCGTCGGGCAGTACGCCGGATCGCTGCGGCTGGAGGAGGTGCTCGACCTCTTCAACGACGCCGAGACCTCCGGGATGCGCGAGCGCACCGGGGGCAGCGACTCCACCGCCATGGTGGACGTGACCCTCTGCACGGTCGCCACCATCGGCCAGCGTCAGTGGCTCAAGGTCTACGTGACCGGTGGCACCGACGCGACGGACTACGCCGTGATCGTCCCCTTCCGAACCACCGAGGGGCAGACCCTCAACGCCCGATTCCGCGTGCAAGTGCGCGACGTCGACGACACCTGACAGGAGGCCCCCATGGGCATCAACACCCCCCGCAATGGCGCCATCGGCTTCGGTGAAGAGTCGACCCTCGGCACCGCTGTCAGCCGCTCGAACTGGCGCCCGGCGATCGCGCTGAACCCCTCGCTGAAGACCAACTCCAGCAACTACCAGGACCTCTACCGCAGCGGCGCGGGCTCGGCCCTGCGGCACAGCATCGACTCCCGCGAGTTCAGCGACCGGGTCGACCTGCTCGGGAGCTACACCCGCCTGGGGATGCTGTACAAGCACATGATCGGCTCGGTAGCCACGACCGGCCCCAGCGGCAGCGACTTCACCCACACGTACGACCCCGCCGCCCTGCCCACCGGGCTCACGATCGAGGGCATCCGGGGCAGCAACTCCACCAGCGAGCTCGCGGTGGGATGCCAGATCGCCGACTGGACCTTTAGCTCCAGCGTGAGCAGCCGCCGGGCGGTGTTCAGTCTGAACGTGATGGGCAAGGACTCGACGCGCCCCAGCAAGGGCACGCCCTCGTACGGCGCCACCGACGACCCGATCCTGCACCATCACCTCGGCACCGTGTCGTGGAACAGCCTGAACCCCAAGCCGTCGAGCGTCCGCATCACCGGCAACAACGGCCTTGAGCGGCAGTGGACCGACGATGTGGTGTGCGACGGCTACGTTGAGAGCGGCGATCGCGTCTACGGCGCCGTGCTGACCATCTACGACCGCGACACCGACGCCTACTACGACGCCTGGAAGGCGCAGACCGAGTCGGATCTGGTGCTGCCCTACGGCAACGGCTCCCTGGGCTTCAGCTTCACGCTGAGGAACGCCCGGATCACCAACATCAGCGAGCCGATCCGCAGCGGCAGCGCCCTCACTCGGGAGATCACCTTCGCGCCCGTCGCCGATGGCACCGACGAGGCGTTGGAGCTGGCCGTCATCAACGAGAACGCCAGTGGTACGGCGAACTGATGCACCCGTACCTCGCCGCCATCCAGGACACCACACACGCGGAGGTCACCACCCCCGACGGCGCGGTATGGCGCCTCCAGCAGCCGCGGGGCCGCGACTTCGACCGCTGGCAGCACCTGTTCTTGCTGCTGATCGCCCCGGCGGCGAGCAAGCTGCTCGGCACCAAGGAGCAGGACCTGCTCGACATGCCCGAGGGGCCCGAGCGCACCACGCAGATTGAGGCCGCGCTGCAGCGTCACGACGCCGAGGAGTGGAAGGGACTCACCGACGAGGAGCGCGACCGCCGCCGCCAGCTCCGGGACCAGCAGGACGCCGCCCTCGTTGCTGCCTGCGTGACGCACCTGGTGCCGCCGGGCGACTCCGAGCCGATCCCGGTCCGCTTCACCATCGCCGAGACCGACACCGCCCCCGAGGGCACCCAGGTGATTGACTTCTGGGCGGTCCCAGTGTCCATCCGTCAGCCCCTCGTCCGGGCAGCTCGCCAGCAGGTGAGCGGGGGGGCGTTGCGCCGAAAGGTCGACTCCTTTCGATCTGGACCCGACGCAAGCGGAGGAGATTGACGCCATGGCCCAGCGGTACGGACAACTGCCCAGCACGTTCCTGCACCTCTCCCAAGAGGATCTGACGTACTGCACCGCCGTGTTCCGCGCCGGGCGTGGCGCCGACCGCGAGCACTTCCAGCGCCGCGCCGGCGAGGGCGGACAAGTCGCCGTTGATTCCCGGCTGGGGGGCTGATCGTGGCGTCGAACGTGGTCGAGTACATCCTGAAGCTCACCGGCGGTGACGAGGCGTCCGAGTCCCTGCGCGGGGTCAGCAAAGAGGCCGGCGTTGCTGATGTGTCGCTCGCCGGCCTTGCCGGGGCGACGGCCGTGGTGGGCGCCGCGCTGCTCGCCGGTGCCGCCGCTGCGTTTCAGTTTGCCCAGCAGATCGCCGATGCCGTCAACGACGTAACCGACCTGTCGACGCGCACCGGCGTTGCTTCTGAAACCATCCTCGGGCTCAAGCTCGCCTTTGAAGGCTCGGGGCAGTCCGCCGCCCAGATGGAGAGCACGCTCCAGCAGGTGACCGCGCGGATCTCCAGCGCCGCCGCGGGCAGTACGGCCGCCGCGGACGGCTTCGGCGCCCTCGGAGTGTCGCTCACCGACGCCGAGGGCGGGCTACGCAGCACCGACGACGTGCTACGCGAAACCCTCGCGAGCATCCAGGCCCTACCCGACCCGACCGAGCGCGCCGTAGCCGCCACCAACGCTCTTGGACGCAGCGGCGCGCGCATGGTTCAAGCCCTCGGCGACGGGAAGCTCGATGACTACGTAGAAACGGCGCGCGTGATCGGCCTCGATGTGGGGCCGGCGGCGGCGGCGGCGACAGCGAATTGGCAGCGCGAAGTTGCCACGCTGAACACCACGCTCGAAGCGACCCCGCAACGCATCGCGGACGCCTTCGGTATGGACAGCGGCGGCGCCGGCATTCTGGAGGTCTTCAACACGTCCTTGCTGTTCTCGCTGAATCTGCTGAACGAGGCCTCGGATCAGTTCGTCAGCCAGTTTGACCTCATGGGTCGTGCTGTCGACGCCTTCACTTCGGGCGATCTATCGGGCGCCGCCGGCCTGGTTGGAGAGCTCTACGGCGGCGATCAGTTTGCCTGGATTGACTCGGCGACCGAAGCGACCGAAAAGCAGCTTGAAGCCCTTGATGCCCTGCGCGGCTCAACGACGGGCGGCGGCTCGGGCGGTGGCGGCGGTGGCGGATATCGCGGCGGCGGATCAGGCGGCGACGGATGGACAGACGGCGGCTTCTTGAACAAGCTTACCAACCCCGGCGCCATCACCGGCAGCAGCGTCGCCGGCGGCTTCTCCGGGCTCAGCGCATTGCTCGACTTCGGCGACTTCTCGCGCATGGATATGCTCGGGGCCCGTGCTGCGCGCTTCCAGCACGACAACCCCAACGCCGCAGGCAACGTCCAGGCCGGCGCTGGCGCCCTCGGCGGGCTCGCCACCGGCAACGTCAACCCCCTGCTCTCCCTGATCCCCGGCGGCGGCCTGCTCGGCGGCGTCGCCAATGTGGGCGCCCTCGGCGCCGGCGGCGTGGAGGACATGCTCGACACCTTCACCGAGGCGGTGAAGGGTGGCCTCGAAGCCCTCCCGGAGATCCTGAGCACGGTGATCCCCGAGTTCGCGGTGTCCATCGTCACCGAGTTGATTCCTGCGCTCATCTCGGCCAGCCCGCAGATCTTCGCCGCCCTCATCACCGGGCTCGCTAACACCCTCCTCCCAGGCGGTGACAGTGACCAGTCCTTTGGTGAGCGCCTGGCGAGTGCAGGGCAGATCGCGAGCCTCGCGGTGGGCGCCGGCAACTCCTTCGGCAGCTCACCCTCGGACGCTCTGTCACTGGCCAGCTCCGGAAGCCGCGGGCGCACCTCCAGCAGCATCACCCGCCCCCGGGCGCCGCTGCAGGCCGGGCCGGGCGGCGGTGAGGTCCGCGTCATCCTCGGCGGCGACCTCGGAGCCCTGATCGACCGTATCGACATCGAGCAGGGCCCCAACGGCACGCGCCCCAGGAGCACTTGATGGGCGCCCCCCGCTTCTACTACTACCCCCTCGCCGGCGGCGTGCTGAAGACGATCAGCTTCAGCGCACTCACCAGCAACGTCACCGACTTCGACGACGACCCCGTCATCATCAGCGACGGGGGCACCTCGCAGACCGGCCGCGACTACACGGTGGTGCAGCGCAGCGCGCCGAGGGTGCGGATCTACTTCCGGCGCCTGAAGCGGTACACCGACACCGGCGCCCTGGTGGAGCGCCAGCTCCGGGGGTTCATCGACCACCTCCGGCGGGGTGGGGTGTGCGCCTTCACCATGGACACCGACAAGGCCTGGGCCGCGTTCGCGCAGGGGCCGGTGAACCAGGGCGACACGTACATCGACACCCACGGCGACATGTTCGGCGGGGCCTTCGAGTCCTCGCCGGCGCCGGCCGCAGGTGACGAGGTCTGGATTCAGGGCGGCTACCCCGAGCGCCGCCGGGAGTTGATGAAGGTCACCTCCTGGGTCGCGGGCTCGCAGCGCGTCACCCTCGGCGCGGACGTGAGCATCGAGACGATCGCTCCGACGCTGGTGCACACCCGCGACTTCTGGCCGGTGATGGTTCTTCCGCCTGAGTTCCGGAGTCAGAAGCTGCTCACCGTCGAGCGTGGGCGACACTTCACGCTCGACCTGACGCTGGAGCTGGACACCGGGCGCGTGGACACCCTGGGCGAGGGCGCCGCGGCTGGCGGGCAGGAGTTCGGAGGCACCACACAGGGCAGCTCCCTGGACCTGGAGAGCATCCCCGGCAACGACCGCACAGATATGACCCGCTTTGGGGGTCGCTGATGACGTGGAGCGGCGCCTTTACGACGTGGCTGGACAGCGGCGAGACGCTGTATCCGCGCTACCTGCTGGAGATCGAGACGATCGCCGGCGGACCGGGTGGATCGGGCACGGTCGCTGAGGAGATCCTAAGCGCGGAGTCGCCCAGCTTCCAGGCGCAGACCGTCAACCCGCAGACCTGGGAGCCCACCGTCGGCGCGTTCAGCATCGACGTGATCACCGACGACATCGAGGGCCTCATGGAGACAGCGCGCCGGGGCTCGCCCGTCTCGCTGAAGATGGGGCGCTCGGGCTGGGACTACAGCGCCTTCGAGCGGATCGCCGTTGGGCGGATCACCAACATCAGCGCGAGCAACCTGCCGGGCAACCGCTACCGGGTGAGCTGCGCGGACCTGTTCAGCCTGCCCACGCGCTTCGACCGGACCACCTCGGACCCGCAGTTGTTCGGCGGCGGGCTCCCCGTGGGCGAGACCACCACGCTCACAGCGGACTACGACTCGGTCACCCCCGACACCACAATCAGCCTCGCCTCCACCGCGGCGCTCGACCGCCCCACGGGGGGCTCTTACCTCGTGCTGGTGACGCCCTCGGGCGGCGGCGCCCCCTTCTACCTCGTGGGCTCCTCGAAGGGCGCCAGCAGCATGACGATCGACACCCCCGGGGCCGATCGGTACGGCACCGTGCGCGTCGATGCGGCCAGCGGTAGTACCGTGACCTTCCTGGCGCTGCTCCGTGGGCACCCGCTCGACCTGGTGCGTCAGATCTTCACCTCGACGGGCAACGGCACCAACGGCACCTACGACGTGCTGCCCGAGGCGTGGGGGCTCGCCCTGCCCGATATGCTGATCGACCACATCGAGATCAGCCGGCACCGCGCCAAGGTCAATTTCCCCTCGAGCACGTACGAGTGGAGCCTCATCGTCGCGACGCCGATGGTGTCCGGCTTCGCGCAGGTGCGCTCCCTGCTCGCCGAGGCGGGCCTGTTCATGGTCATCCACGAGGGGCAGGTGGCCATCCGGGCGGCGCAGAACCCCCGCGAGGCGGGCACCGGGCCGTTCTGGACGATCACCCCTGAGAACGTCGACAGCACCCGGCCGCTGGGCTGGGAGGCCTGGGACGCCCAGGTGCCCCACGAGCAGTCCACCGTCGTCGTCAACGGCCCCACCAACGCCGGTGGGACCCTCACTGCCACCGAGCAGGCCGGCGGCAGCGCCAACATCGCGACCGCACCCGCCTACCCGGGCAGCCTGTACCCGCGGACCCTGAGCCATGCGTGGCACCTGACGAGCAACGTCTGCAGCGAGTGTGCCGACCGGATCTACCCGTGGTTCGTGACGGTCCCTGAGCGGTTCACCATCCCCATGGCGGGCCTGATCCATCACCGGCTCACGCCCGGCACCATCGTCACCGTGACGCTGCCCCGGCTCTACAGCCGCGACGCCGGCGGCAGTCTGTTCCAGCGCACCGGCATGGTCGTGCGTCAGGCGCCGGACTGGACCCGCGGCCCGGTGGTCGACGTCTGCCTCCTCCCCAATTCGTCCACCAGCCCCCAGGGCTGAGGAGTCCCCCATGCGTACCCACCGCGAAGCCCTCACCGCCGGGCAGGTCACCGCCTTCGGCAGCGCCCCGAGCACCAGCAGCCACGGCATCGAGGTCACCGCCGCCGATGAGCTGATCTACTGGCACATCACCGGCGCCACCGCCGGCGCCTTCTACTACTACGACGGCGTGTCATGGAGGCTCGGTAAGACCTTCACCGTCGCCGACGACGGCCTGGTGCTCGCGCAGGCCGCGACGGGCGCCCGCGTCGCCCTGCACATCACCGCCGGCACGCTCACCGCAGGCGTCTACGAGCGCCACCGCGGCGCGGGGCGGCTCTAATGCGCTCGGACATCTCCCCGAGCCAGATCGCGGGCGCGACTCGAAACGCCACGTGGCGCACTTCCACCGCCAACGGGAGCACCGACAACCTCACCAACGGGAGCACATTCACTGGCACCTGGGAAAGCGTCGAGGGCTACGGCGAGATCAACATCGTTATCACAGCGGAGCCCTCGACCGTAGGGCTCACGATCTACGTCGACACGTCCTGGGATGAGGGCTCCACCACCGAGAAATCGATCCCCCGCAGCTACCGCGCGGCGACGACGGGCGCCCTCCCGATCCGCCTCGGCGTTGCCCAGCCGTATGCGCGCCTCCGAGTCGTCAACGACGGCGGCGTTGACACAACGACGCTCAAGATCCGGACATCCTACAACAACGGCGGCGAGTTCCAG
>Ga0316205_10001213_pt1 | contig 35220 bp, 53 predicted proteins | sample 3monthpyrite_MG_FD_204941 | JGI IMG/M metagenome (GOLD analysis project Ga0316205, IMG submission 204941) | Microbial mat bacterial communities from mineral coupon in-situ incubated in ocean water Damariscotta River, Maine, United States -... | ecosystem: Environmental > Aquatic > Marine >...
ATTGGGTCTTTATCTTTTGATGTATATCTTTTCTTAACATTTACTGGGTAATAATGGCCTGTAAATTCCCCACACATTTCAGTGACATAAATCCCATACTTCCAGGCTAAAGGCATTAGAAGGTTTAAGTCGTTGTAGTAATCCATACTTGAACACGGATCTCTTTTGCTTACATATTTAACAAAATCACCATCTTTAAATAATTGCAAAATAGAGTCATTACCGCACTCAATAAACGAATACCCTCCCAGCTCTGCCATTAATTTATTAAACTCTTCAGCTTTCATTGTTATCTATCCGGTTATTGGGGTTAGTCTCTAAAAAACGCATAAATAAGAGCGCCAAACAACATACCAAAGAAAAACCCTATCCATGCCATTAAAACTAATGCGTCTAACTCTTCCATTATTTACTCCTCTGTATTGTTAGGCTTAAAACTTAGTGATCGAATTCTTAGCGAATATTTCAGCTAAGACGCAGTAGTCTTCTGCATTGTTTATTTTCTTATCGTTAATTCTCCAGTTATCACAGTGCTTCAGCGCAAGCTCAAGAGCCTTCATATAAACTCGTTCATACTTACTTGGAATGCCTTTATCTAGTGGGTTAGGCTTTCTGTCTAGCTGTTTCTGTAATGAAAAAATATTTTCTTCAAGAGCTTTAATATGCTTATGGCTTCTTTTTTTACCTGCCGCATAACCCTTTGAATACTCATTTGCCTGCTCTTTATTTGTCATACTCATAATCATCTCCTCACCAATTAATAATGACTACAGGCGAACATATAGCCAGTAAGCCTGCGTAGATTGATAGTTGAATTAACTCAGGCATAATATAAATTCTCTCTTACAGTTTCAGGATTGCCGCCGAATATAAAAGAATCAATCAAGCCAGTAGCATGGCTTTTAGGAATTCTCATGTAGTAAGCCGCTCCTGTTTTTGTCACTTCACCCGTTCTTATTATTTCTTCAGTTTTAACCATTGCTTTAATAGCGTAACTTGCGGTTGATTTAGCTACATTTAAACGCTGTACAAGCATTGGAATAGTAAAGGGCTTGTCTAGTGTTGTGATGTAATCAATAACGACTTGTTGAGCAGTTAAAGAAGCCCCGCCAGCATATAAAAACACGGGGATTTCTTTTAGCCTTATATATACCGCATAAACGCCGCCTTTAGGATTGACTACTTTTCTAACTCTTTTTATATAATCCTTTTTGCTTAAAACACTGAAAAGGCTGCCCAGGTCATACACCTTTTTACCTATTCCGTTAGCCACATCAGCGGCCATAAATTCAGTATTAAGCTCGATAGTATTCATAAACATTCGCGCTTTGTCTGAGGTTCTAACTTCACTTTGATTGCTCATATCTCACCTTGTTAAAAAAGACCCTCTAAAGTTGGATAGAGGGCCAATGTGCTGGAGTCAGTCAGCATTACTCGTTAGTAGCTGATAGCTACGTTTGGTATTAAACGCTTTGCAATTAAAGTCACTGCCTGCTTTGCGTTTGTTTTATTCATTCCACCAGCTACTAGCGCATCAATTGCAGCGTTGTTTATTGCTGCTTTGTGCTTTCGGTCTTTTTCTCTGGCTTCGGCTTCTTCTAGTTCACGCTTCCTTTGTGACTCAAGATCACGTAAAAGCTGTTGCTCTTTTTCTTTTGTTTCACGTTCTGCTAGTTCGGCTCTTTCTTTTAATTCAATTTCACGTTGCGCAGCTGCTTCTAGCTCTTGTTTTATTTTCAATTCAGCGGCCTTAGTCGCTCTTTCTTCTGCTTCCTTTGCTATCTGCTCGTCACGTTCTTTTTGTTTCTGTGCGGCTTCCTGTGCGTCGATTACAGCCTGTTTAGCGTCAAGTTCCGCTTGTTTCTCGTCCATGATTCTTTGTTGTTCAGCTTGTTGGGCTTGCTGGGTTTCAAATGCTTCGCGCTCTGCATGAGTTTTTGTTAATAATTCGTGAGTTGATTTGAACGCAATTTCAGCAGGTTCTAAAAACTCCTGATAATTGGCTTCATTAATTTCAAGGTCTTCCAGTTTATCTAATCGCTCTCGAATATAACTGGCTTTTACTCCGAGCAATCCATCAGAAAAAGATTTTATATTAAAAATTTTTGACTCAATACCGGATATACGCGCCTGTTCTTTTTCAATGGCTTCCTGCTTTTCCCGTTCTTCTTTATCATCCTGAAGCTTTTTAGCTTCTTTGTATGGGTCTTCAAGGGCTGTAATTTCAGAGGTGATTCGCTTTGCTTCAGCATCTACTTTCTTTCCCCATGCTAAAGACTCAGCTTTCAGCTTTACTCGCTTTTTCTCAATTCCGATACGCAAGGGGCTGATTTCTTTAAGTCCGGCCTTGATAAGCTCATAACCTTCTTTTGTTGAAGCGTCCGGTACTTCCTCAAACTTTTCTTTAAGCTGTGCGAGCGCCGCATCTGTTACGCCATACTCAACAACCTGATTAACTTCTTTTTCTTGTAACTGTGCATTCATTGTTAAAATTCCTTTAATATTTCAAGTACGCGATTCCGCTCAATATCTACAGCGGTTAGCTGAGGTTTTAACCCTGCGACTATTTTTGCATCTGGATAATTGCGAATCGTGATGCTTGGTAGGTCAGGGTGATAAAGGCAAAGGTCACACCATTCACGCTCAGCGATTAGCATTTGCATTTGTATCTGGGCTATATAATCTGTCGGGGCTTTGTTGTTCTTTTTAAAATAAAGCAAAGCCTGGGTATGTTTCTTAGAAGACAAGCATTTGATTTCTATCAACCCATCATCACCAACAACACCATCAGGAGAAGCCGCCCACCTCATTAAATCGTCGGTAATAATTCCGGTTTCAATAATTTCAACCTGATTAGTCATTTCATAATTTGATCTAGCTTCAGGCTCTAATTCAGTACCGCGCTCCGTGTGAACGTTTCCAGCGAATGAGTCGGTAGACTTACCAGCAAACATGTCATTAGCCAGCTCTACAGCGTACTCAGACATTGATTTGCTGGCTGCACCTGTAGAGGTGATAAGCTTCTTTGCATTTGATGCAGAGGGCTTGCCATTTCTAACAGCCCACCATTCATCACTGTACTGTTCCATATTGTGAATAATCATTATTTACCCTTTTTATTTGCAATAGTTTCGTTGATTTTCTTCACTACTTTTTCATAGTGCTGAGCCGGTAAATCTTCAATTGATTCGACGTTAAAAGCTTTAGTAAACCAGCCCATGAATAGCTTCATATTCAAGCCGTTATCGGTTATTTTTGAATGCAAGGTATTTGATTGCTCTTCTGTGATTAGCTCGACTGTACGGCTTGAGCTGTTTCCATCGTCGTTAATATTCCCATCTACAGAGGCAACACCCATAACCGCCTCGAATGTTTCAAGCTTTAGGTATGTTCTGGTTGATTTATGGCCCTGCAAAACATTCTTAGCTCCTGACTTGTCCACTTCACCATATAGGGTTACGGATTCTTCATGCCCTAACTTATGCGCTAAAATACAAGTAACAGTGATTAGATTGTTTTCTGGTTTTGGAAAATCCCATCTTGCATTAAGTCCGTGTTTTCCCGCCTCTTCATTGACAGTGTTAACCATGTTTCCAATAGATACATAATTAGAGCCATACTGTTTATTAAGCATGTCTTTAACGATCTTAGGAGGATTCTTTTTAAATTCGGCTAAAGCCAGGTGAAAGGCTTTTCTTGCTTCATTCGCTTCATATTCTTTCTGAAGTGCAAGCATTTCTTTCATGTCTGAAATCTCAAGACCTGCGGCTTTTGCTTGCTGCATAATCTGAACAGGCGACAACTGAATCACGCCAGGCTCTTGAATAGTTAAATTATTATCTTCTTTTGTTACTAGGTTTTGTGCTTCCATCTTCTCTACTCCAATTAAATTTGCGGATTTTTCTCAAACAAAAACTTAAACAAGCTTTTGCGTGGCTTACGTGTTGCCATTGGTTTAGTTACTCCGGCCATAAAGCAGCCTAAAAGGTAAACAAACAGCAGGGAAGCGAAGGGTAAAATAGTTAGTAGTGCGTCTTTCATTTCCTACCCCTTCCGATTAAGCGAGATATAAGAAGCAAGGCCGGCGTTATGAATCTTTTTAAATAATCGGCCAATTTCTAATTCATCGTTTGAGTTAATCGTCATTTTCATAAGCTGATAAAATTCCGTTTCGTTTTCATCCATCACAAAATCAGTCATTAGCGACCATAATTCATTAGTGCTAGAACAAAGCTTGTCTATAACTTTTTGATCTGCATCAACTGTGTATTTTGTTTCGTCCTGATAATCGCTTTTGATTTGGTCGCGGTACAACTCAGGATATAAGCTGATTTCCTGTAGATTTTTCTTAATGTCTACGCTGTTGAATATGTCCATTTTCTGACTCCCGTGTTTTTGTGTTTTGCTTTAACTTGAGTACAAGTGTACTTGCTGTATGCGAAAGAGTCAAGCACGATTGTACTTAAAAGTTGAAATAATTTAAGGCGTGGATATAAATTCAGATAAGAATCATATATTTAAGAAGAGGAAAATTTATTTATTTCGAGCGTGTTTTTCATCATCTGCATACGGCGCTGATGCTTGAGCAACGCCTCTAAATATGTGCTTTGCTGATTCCGATGAATTTCTATAGCTTTCCAAGAGACTTTGTTCTTCTGAGTCCATGTTAGGCGTTATAATCAACCATGTAGGGATATTAAAGCCATGAGCTAGTCGCTCTATTATATCTATAGTTGCGCTAGTGCTTTCATTTAGTATCTTGTTTATGCCTTTCTGAGATACACCCGTTTTCTTTGCGGCTTGAGCCTCGGACAATTCTTCTTTGTCCATTAAGTGTCTCAGATTGGCGGCTAGTGCTGTTTTTGATGGCATTTCTTTCATACCTCTAACTATAAATAATAAATTAAGTACACGAGTGCTTGACACTTGAGCCTATTCTAAGTACAGTTGTACTCATGAATACATTAAACATTACAAAAGACGATCTTCTTACCGTAACTCACGGCCTTTTAGTTAATGACAGCAGGTCGCTTTCTGTTATCGCTGACGAATCAGGCTTGAACTATCACTGGCTTGGAAAATTCAAGCAAGAGAAGTACGAAGACCCAGGCGTTAAGAAAATTCAAAAACTTTATTCGTTCTTGATTCTTAGTGCATAACCAAAACCATCCGTTAGTTAAAAGCTTACGGATTTTATTTAACAGGGGTTAGTCAACTGAAATCAACCTCTGGCAAGGAGTCGCAAACATGCAACAAGAAATGCCTATTTTTCAAGATGTTAAGCAGGTTATGACTTATGCACCAATGGAGCTAGTTAAGACCTGTAGACACCGCTTAGATGCTATTCGTTTGTGCATCCAATTAAGCAGGTTATCTGATGAAACGATACGTGATGAATTGAAAATTGATAAGGGTCACTTCTCAAGAATGATGAAAGGCTCTGCCAATTTTCAGGACGCTAAAGCGAATCAATTAATGCAGGTATGCGGTAACTATGCCCCGCTTCAATACGAGGCGTGGTCAATGGGATTTGAGCTTGTAGAACGTGCAAAAGACAAACGCATTACAGAGCTTGAGCAAGAATTAGCAGAATTAAAGGCGGGTTAAAAATGAAATTATCAGACAAAAAACGCGAGCATTTAATAAATTTTTTAATGGATGCAGCAGAAGACGAAGACCTGAAAGACCATAGAAAACAATTTAATGAAACCGCAACAATTTTAATCAACGGACGATCAATTGAGCAAGTTAACAAAATGGAAATGAAGCAATTCGGGCGGGCAATGGGACAACAGTAATGGCCGGTGACTGGATAAAATTCGAGACTTCAACATCAGACAAGCCAGAGGTTTTTATTATGGCTGCAAGCCTTGAAATCGACCCTGATGCTGTAGTCGGTAAGTTGTTGAGAGTCTGGAAATGGTTCGATGAACACACAGAAAAAGGTAACGCTCCAAGCGTTAGCAAAATGTTACTAGATCGAGTTACCGGCGTTAATAAATTCTGTGATGCAATGATCGGGGCTAATTGGATGAACGAAGAAAACGGACAAATATCACTACCAAACTTCGATAGACATAATGGACAAACCGCTAAGACCCGCTGTCTGACTGCAAAAAGGGTAGCAAAAAGCAAATTAAATAGTAACGCCAAAAGTAACGCTCCAAGCGTTAGCGACCCGTTACCTAAAGAAGAGAAGAGAAGAAGTAAAGATAGTCCGAGAAAAAAATTCTCGGAGGATGATTTTTTGATGGCTGAATTTATCTATGAAAAAGTTTTGAAGGTGGCTGATAAAACCAAAAAACCAAACTTAGAAAAATGGGCAGATACAGTTCGACTTATGCGAGAACAAGACAATTTAAAACACAGCGAGATTAAAGCCGTTTTCTTGTGGGCTAATTCAGATGGTTTCTGGGCGACTAATATTTTAAGCCCAACAAAACTACGAGAGCAGTTTTCACAAATATCAGCAAAATCCAAGCCGGTGCTTAAAAGTGTTCCGCAAGGTATGCAATTAGCGGGAGACGAAACATGGTAGCCGAAGTTTTTAAATTACCGCCCATTCCAGAAAATCGTGATGCAGAGCAAAGCGTTTTAGGCGGGTTAATGCTTGACCCTGATTCGTGGGGTAAGTTGCAAGGAAAGATTGAAGAGAATGATTTTTTCTATTCAGATCATCGTGAAATATATCAAAGCATGACAAAAAACATAGCGGAAGAAAAGCCGTTAGACCCTGTAACTATCGCTGACAAGATGGGCGGCGATCTTTTCACATACGTGCTTGAGTTAGCGAACAACGTTCCATCGGCTGCAAATATCGAAGCCTATGCGGATATTGTCAAAACAATGTCCCAAAAAAGGCGGCTGTGTGGGATTTTTGCTGATGGCCGGCAATTAATTAACGATGGAATGCAGCCTCAAGATGTAATTTTAAAAATAATGGAAGAGGTCGAAGGTGTTGCTCATGAGCGCATGGGTACGTCGAAAGATTTTAGACAGATTTTATCCGCTGGCCTAGATGCAGTTGAGGAAGCTAGAAAGCTAAGAAAAACCGGAGCGGTTACAGGTGTGCCCACTGGAATCCCTATGCTCGACCAAATGTTAAGCGGGTTAAGGAAAAGTAAATTAGTCATTGTGGCAGCAAGACCAAGTGTAGGAAAAACAGCTTTAGCAAATCAAATAGGCTTACACGGCGCAAAGACAGGGCATAACGTAGGCATCCTATCTCTCGAAATGTCAGACGAAGAACTAGCGCACAGGGCTTTCGCCCATGAGTACCAAATAAACGGCACAGCGTTAAGTTATGGCGACGATAGGACTGTTAGCGAATTAATGGGAAAAGTTGCTGCAAGGAATATTAAGAATTACCCCGTTTTTGTTGATACCGATACATACACCCTAAGCGGTTGCGTAGCCAGGGCGAATGAATGGCATAGAAAACATAAATTAGACTTGTTGATTGTTGACCATATCGGGTTAGTTGAAGTTGAAGCAGCTAACAGAAATGAAGGCGTAGGCGCTGTAACTCGCACACTTAAAAAATTATCTAAAAAATTAGACATTCCCATAATCGCGGTTAGTCAGTTGAACCGTGAATCAGAAAAATTAAAACGCAAGCCTCTTTTATCCGACTTACGAGACTCTGGAAATATTGAGCAAGACTGCGATATAGCTATTTTTTTGCATACAGACGAAGCGAATCAAGGCAAAGAAACATTACCCATTGAAATAGGCATTTTAAAGCACAGGGGAGGCCGTAAAGGCTGGCTTCCTCCGGTATTCAGTTTTGTTGGTTCTACGCAAACTATACGGGAGCTAGCGAATGCTTAGAAATATATTAAACGACGAGTACAAAGAAATTCACAAAGCAGAACAGAAGCAGCGTGAAATCGCCTTAGAAAAAAAGAAAGAAGAAAACCGAAAAAGAATGCCTGTTACAGCTTCAATAGTAGACGATTTTAAAAAGCTGTTTGGTGATGTGAGAGTTTTAAAAACTAACGAGAATCAACTGGAGTCAGTTAAATGATTAAAACCACGAGCAGAAACGCACTAGCAGCTTTGGAAGAGTCAGGCATGGCAGGAACGCAAAGAGCCTTAATTTTAAAGCACATGGTTAAGCGTAACAAAAAAAGCGGCTACACCCGCGCAGAGTTAGAGCATTACTTAAATATGCGTATTAGCTCTGTATGCGGAAGGGTTAGAGAGCTTTTAGATAAAAAGTTAATACGGGTTGATGGGGAGAAAGTCTGCCCTATAACAGCGAAGTATGTCGAAGCATTAAAAATTGTAATTTAGGGGGTAGAGAAATGAATAAAAAAGAAACTATAGAAATTATGCAAGTTGATAACGGTTATTTAGTTAAGCCTGTAGTCGGTCGTGATCGTGATATGTGTATAGATGGAAGCTCGTTCACTGTTTTTCAATCATTGGAAGAGTTAAAGAATTTTTTAGATAGTCATTTTTCATTTAGGCGAATGAGTATCTTACCTGATTTTACAGATGAAAAATAATTGTCTGAATACAAAACAAAACCAGTAAAAGGCGGGTATGTGATCGAAAGGCCGGACGGTTCCAAAGTTGACAATCACATATTTAAATTTGAGTGGCAGGCCGAAAGGCGGTTAGAAATAATTAAGGCTATGGGGTATTGCAAATAATGGACGCAAAAGCATTGAAAGGCGCAATTTCAAGAAAGAAGCATATGCAGATTGCTTTAGTTGATAGTAATCCATCTGGTTTTAAGATTAAACCAGCGAGCAAGGCTAAAGACTGGGAATACGAGAGCGTTGATTTCATCGGTGTATTTTCGCCTGGAGTTACATTAAACACGATTAGAAAAGAATTAACACTTCAAAAAGCAATATTAAACGATGTTATGGAGTTGACACTATGACAGAACAAAAATCAGAAAAGCAAAAGACCTGCTCAGAGCCAGGCTGCAAAAGAAAGCTAACAAAAGAGCATACAACCATATGCGAGCATTGTTTCGAGACTGCAAGGGCTTCTTTATTTCATCGGTGCGGGGTGAGTAAGAAATGATAATAGCTAACCAATACCACAAAAACAGAGCAATAGAGCTTATCAACTCATGGAGCCTCAAAACTCCAATGGAGTTGATAGGGCAAATATACAAGCCAGACAGAACAAAAGCACAAAACAGGCTTTTATATAAATGGATAGCTGAAATAAATAAACAGAGCGGCAACGGAATAGATCACGAAAGAAACACGCTTAAATTTAGATACGGCTGTCAGGTATTAATGCAGAACGATAAAAACGAGGATTTCAGAAGCTTTTACGGCAAATTAGTAGAAACATACGACTATGAAGATTGCGTTAAGTCTATGGCGTTTATATCGGTTTCTAGTCTGATGAATGTCAGTGAATTTACAGAGTATTTAAGGCATATAGAAACATACGCTCTAGGTTTAGGTTATCACTTGAGCAAGCCGGACGAATATAAAAATGCAATGGGCATTAAATAATGTTCCAAAAGCAAAATAACTGGCGAAACGTAAACAGCGGAGCGTTAGCCAGTAAATAAATCTATCCGCTTAATTAAAGGCAAAATATTATGAACGACATTGAAGAAGAGATACAAAAAAAGGGTTTAACGGCCCCACGAATCACACCTGAGCGTTTGAACGAAGTCATAACAAGTGAAGACTACCATGTATTTGAAGGCAGCCAGCTAACAGTTTGCTGTTTGACGCTTGAAAACGGTTTTACGGTTACTGGTGAAAGCGCATGCGCAAGCCCTGAAAACTTTAATGCTGAGTTGGGTCGAAAAATAGCGCGCGACAATGCAAAGAATAAAATCTGGGCATTAGAAGGCTATCTGCTTAAACAGTCGTTGCACGAAGCTGCTTAATTGAGTAGCAAGCTCACAAAAAGCGCAAGAGGTCAGGAGTGCCAAGTCCGCATTCCTGATCATTGCAATTTCAATCCTGAAACTGTCGTTTTAGCACACGTAAACGGCGGCGGTATGGGAATGAAATCAAATGATATTCACGGGGCTTTTTGTTGTAGCTCATGTCACGACATTTTAGACGGTAGAAAACCAGTAAGAGAATACACGCAAGACGATTTAAAGCTTATGCACCTTGAAGGGGTGATAAGAACACAGTTGATCTGGATTAGTGAGGGGTTGCTTTGAAACATCAAGAAGACGACGAGCAAAAGGCTTTGATTCAATGGGCTAACGCAACAAAACAAAACAGGGAAAGCATAGGGGCGTATTTATTCGCAATACCAAACGGAGGCAGGCGAAACCCGAAAGAGGCCAAAAGATTAAAGTCACAAGGCGTTAAAGCGGGTGTGTCTGATTTGTTTCTACCTTTAGCGCATGGGGGTCATTTAGGGTTATGGGTTGAGATGAAATCAGCACTTGGAAAACTAACCGATACGCAAGAAGAATGGTTGTTAAAAATGGAAAAACAGGGTTATGAAATCGCTGTTTGTTATAACTGGATGCAAGCAAGGGACACGATTAAAAGGTATTTAGGGCTACCACAAACGCAGGTGATAAATGACTGATAGATCAAGCATGGGTTACTACTCAGACCCCGAAAGGGTGGCACTTAATGAAGAGAAGGGGAGGCTTAAGGTTGATTATGGGTGTCAGGTTTGCAGAAATAAAGACCTTGCCACTATTTGTTTTGAGTTAAGGATTTGCAAGAAAGGGCTTTCGCCAATTAACGGTAAAAAATACTGCAATGAGTGGGTGCTTGAAGATGATTGATAAAATAGATTACTTAATCGAAGGGTGGGCCGATGAGATGCAAAATATCATGGAGAGATCATGCTTAAATTATCCTAATGCTTCATCCATTGCGAGAATAAATGAGGGCGGGTCACAAGTCCCCGGCTCAAAATGCCCTGAAATGTTCACAAGTAGACGGACAACAATATTTCAAGGTGTTTACAAAGAAATGAGAAATAGCTGGAAGAAGATTATTTTTAAGCGGTACATTGAAAGAGAAAAATTAAGCAGTAAGGATTATCATATTTTAGAATTGATTCATCATTGGGTTGATGGTCATATAGTTGGCTTGCTAAAAGAGTGATAAGTGTTTGACATTCCAGAATAATCTGGTGATAATAAGTTACAGTGTCTAAATTGACTCTGAAAAGCAAGCTCTTCCTTAACAGGCAGGGCTTTTTTTATGCAAGAAATAAAGTAAGTCAAAAACTAAGATAAGGTATCGGCGGAAGTTAGCGCTCCGTTTCTCCGGTTCGATTCCGGTTCAAATTCATAGCCTCGTTACTTTTTAAGTGCGGGGTTTTTTATTGCAAAAAATTCACTGTCGAGATGACAGCGAGGACGAGATTATGAACTTATCCGCTAATAGCACTCAGTCAATTTTTAATAGAGAAACTGACTCCGGCAAAGTTGCCGTTTTTGGTGCTTTAGGACGTGATTTTGAGGCGGAGATAAAATACGAATCAAAAACGCTAACAGATACTGTTTCTATTGTTTTAGATGGTAAAAATGACGATTTATGGGAAACCATATCGACGATTATTGTTAAGTCTGATGAGGGCTCTAAGATTGAGTATTTAAGCCACACCTACGAAACAGTAAGAGCTACAGTCTCTAGTATAAGCGGTGGCTTTGTTAGTTTAATTACCCATACTGGCGATAAATCTTCAAGCAATCATAGAACACCCGCACTGCCTTTGTCTTATATCTCAAATAGTAGCGGAACCCCGTACATTAGTGGCGACAATTTATCAATAAAAGTTCCTGGCCTGACGGCGGTTTCGAATGGCAGTTCAAATAGATTTACAGCGGAGAAAACGCTAACACCTGAACTGCCAAATGTGGAAATTGTTGCTACAGAGGCCCTGTCTAATGGCGGCGTTATGACGATTGCATCACAGCCACAACATTTAGCGAAACTTCAAATTACAGTTAATGCGGTATCTGAGGCGGTCGGCACAGCCGATAATTTTGTAATAGCAGGTAATGATGAAAGGGGTATCGGCCTTGAAGATACAGTTTACCCATCTACATCAATAAGCATTGGAAGTTCAGACACAGTAGTAAGTAATAAGTATTTTGCTTCAATAACCAGCATAACAGCAAATGGCATGGCTTCAGGTGTAACGGCCAGCGTTGATGAGCATCAATTTAGAGGCCATTTAAAGCTTGATTCTACAGGCTCTATAGATTGGGCCTGGGATAATACGTACTCTGAAGGAGAGCAGCGGCTGTGTTCTTTCGAATGCTTGTCTACCGGAATTATATCAATTCAGGATTGGCGCTTAATGGGGCCAATTGCGAAGGCGCAGAGAATAGGTTCTGAAGTTTTAGAATGGTCTGGCGGTTTTCCTGAAGGGCCTAATGATTGGTTTGGTAATTGTATATATACAGCTATCGAGGCAATGGATGGCAATCTAATAATTGCGGGCAATGGTGGTCGTGTTTGTGAGTTTGATGGTCTTGAGTTTGATGGAGGGTATCGGCCCAGTGTTATAACTGCGTTGGATAATATTTCATCAATTGCTTCTATAGGTAGAAATGCCAATGAGGAAGAGATATTTTATGTTGGCACATATAGCGGTTTATTGTTGCAGTGGAATAGGACTGCTAATGTATGGACGGATGTGACGCCCATATTAACAACGGCTGGTTGGGCTTCAGGTGCAGCTATCAATGCAGTGGTTAAGGGTGGTGGTAATAATTTAGTTTATATATTGGGCGCTGATGGTGCTTACTCTTTAATAGACAATAACAATACTACGCCTAGCATCGGTGGGCTTGGAAAGCTTAATGCAATTATTGGCTCTGATGAGATATTTGCGGGTGTTTATGCCGACAATTATTTGTGGATAGTGGGCGGTGGTGCGTCTGGTATTCGTTTTATTGCGTATCAAGTGTTAAGTAATTATTACGGGATTGATTTGAGTGATTATTTGCCCGGCGCGGCGGCTGATCATGGGGGTAGCTCTGCATCATTAAGAGGTATATCTGTTGATCAGTCGGGTAATCTTGTGTTTTGTGGTGTCGGTAGCTCTTTCTATATGGCTGATTGGAGTACGCGACAGTCTTTTGGTCGTGGCTTAATGGCGCTCACTTTAGAAGCTGGTAATTCTGGTGTTCTACCTGCCGGGTTTACGGTTTCTGATGGAGCTAATACATACAAGACTCTATACGATGCTGAGTGCTCGCACACTGGGACGCCGACTATTTATGTTGAGGTTGAAGCTGTTGAGCGTGGTATGCAAGGGATGGCCGTTGCTGGCACAGTGACAACGGTTGTTGATTCATGGGCCCCTGGGGCAGGCGCAACAAGAATAGGGCCTGTCAATGGTTCATGTACTAACAGTACCGCAATATCAATGGGGCGTTTAATTGCTAATGGTACGTGGGGGACTCAGGGCCTTCCAAAATCTATTATTTCATCTCAAACGCTTGCTGTTCGCAGAACGGCTGAAAAAACATATTTATCAGGCCAAGGTGGTGATGTTTTTGAGTTTGATGGTTCGATACTCAGAGATATTACACCACAAGTTCAATTCAAAGGAAGAAATACAACGGCCATTTTAGGGCGTGGTTGTATATGGATGTTTGGCGATGAAGGCAAGATTTTTAGTTTGCCAATATGATTTCACGCACTCTACAAGCTTTATCGCAAGACAGGTTAAAAACTGTTCAGAATGAAAACTCAGTATTAACTTATTCTGTTAACTGGGGGCCGCAAATTGATACTAATACAATCAGCACAAGCACCTGGACAAGTGAAGACAATATAACTATAGCAGGCGAAGCAAATACAACATTAACAGCTTCAGCGACATTATCCGGCGGCGTTGGCACTCATCGAGTAGTAAACAAAATCACCACATCAGACGGACAAACAGACGAGAGAATTATTATTTTAACTATATTAGAGAATGATGATTATTTGAGGGATTATGAGTAAGGACAAACTAACAGATAAACAAGCTTTGTTTGTTAAAGAATACCTTATCGATTTGAATGCAACTCAAGCCGCAATTAGGGCCGGATATAGCGAAAACACTGCACAAAAAATAGGCTCTGAAAACCTCTCAAAACCACTTATTGCCGATGCAATAGCCAAAGCAATGACTAAGCGCACAGAAGAGCTTGAAATAGATGCTAAATGGTTGCTTAAACGCTTAGTAGATGAAGCTACAGCAGACATTGCAGATTTATACACTGAAACAGGTGGATTAAAGCCCGTTCATGAGTGGCCTAAGATTTGGCGACAAGGTTTAGTCGCAGGCTTAGAGAGTCAGCAACAGTTTGAATATATCGACGGTGAAAAGGTTCCTGATGGTTATCTAATGAAAGTCAGGTTATCAGACAGAGTTAAACGAATTGAAATGATTGGAAAACATATAGATGTTCAAGCGTTTAGCGAGAAATCAACGGTAGTTATTAAAGATGAGCGAACAATGTCAGACGGAGAGCTCGAACGTATCGCCGCAGGTAGCAGCGCGGGAACTTCTAAACAGGCGGATAGCTCGGAAAAATTACACTAGTTATTGTGAGTACGTGGCTTCTGATGAACCGCCAGATACACATCATAAAATATTATGTGAAGCATTAGATAGGGTTGTAGATCATCAGTTAGGGCTAGAAAACGGCATTAGAAATCTTATGATTTTCATGCCTCCAGGTTCGGCAAAGTCAACTTATGCAAGCGTAAGGTTTCCCGCTTATTACTTAGGCAGGCTTGGAAAGAAAAATATTATATGTGCTTCTTATGGCGAAAAACTAGCAACAGCATTCGGGCGCAAAGTTCGGAATTTAGTTGCATCAAATGAAAGTCATAAATTATTTCCTGATTTAGTTTTAACTCAAGATTCGCAAGCAAAGGGCGAATGGGAAACTGAAGACGGCGGCACTTACTTTGCCGTAGGTGTTGGCGGTGGTGTTACTGGTAGGCGGGGTGATTTAGGTCTAATTGACGACCCTGTTAAGGGTAGAAAAGAAGCTGATAGCGACACAGTAAAACAAGACACTTGGAATTGGTATAACTCAGATTTTTTAACCCGTTTAAAGCCCACAGCGGCACAAGTGATTATACAAACTCGATGGGTTGATGATGATTTGTCAGGAAGAATATTGCCTGATGATTGGAACGGTGAAAGCGGTGTATTTACCGGAAAAGAAGGTAAGGAATGGCATGTTATTTGTCTGCAAGCTGAAGCCAAAGAAGGCAAAAATGACCCGTTAGGTAGAAAGCCTGGCGAATGGTTGTGGCCTAAATGGTTTACCCCTGAATACTGGAAAGAAACAAAAGCAGCGGTTCAGAAAAGTGATTCCAGAACATGGAGTGCATTATATCAGCAAACACCAACGGCAGACGAAGGAACTTACTTTAAGCGCGATTGGTTTAATCGTTATCCGTTAGGCGATCACCCTAAATATATTACAAAGTTTGGCGCTAGTGATTATGCGGTTACTGATGACGGTGGAGATTATACAGAGCAAGGCGTGGCAGGTTTATGCCCTGAAAGTAATCTTTATATGATTGATTGGATTTCCGGTCAAGTAGAGTCTGACGAGTGGGTTGATGACTTGCTCGATTTAACTAAAAAACATAACCCTGTTATTTGGGGTGCTGAAGTAGGCCAGATTAAAAAATCAGTTTCACCCTGGCTTAACAAGCGAAGTTTAAAAAGAAAAATATTTATTGACCTTGAGCCAATGTCACACGTTGGAGACAAGGCGGCCAATGCGCGATCTTTTCAAGCAATGGCAAAACTAGGAATGGTTTATATCCCCATTTGTGATTGGGGCGATGAATTAATAAGGCAGTTAGTAAAATTCCCAGCTGGCGCTTTTGACGACAAAGTTGATGTATGCGGATTAATGGGCCGATTGATAGACAAGGTTTACGAAATATCACCACCGGACAAACCGAAAGAAGAAAAACACGACGATTATGATGATTTTGACAACGACGAAGGCGACGACTGGAAAACTGTATGAATGACATTCACACTAAGCTTGTCCAGTATGTAGAAACGTTCTTCGAGCATACCTTGTTGGGCCATTCTGAAGCTCGCACACGTCGAGATTATTACAACGGGATACAACATACAGCGGAAGAAGTAGCGACCCTTAGAAAGCGTAAGCAGCCTGTAGTAACTGACAACCGTATCAAACGCAAAGTTGACTATTTGCTAGGTGTTGAGCGACAAACACGCACAGACCCTAAAGCATTCCCACGCACACCAGATGACGACGAATCAGCGCAGGTTTTTACTGATGCTATTCGATTTGTTTGCGATAACAATGACTGGGACATGGAGCGCTCAGAATCGTTTGATTATTTATGCGTAGAAGGTATCGAGGCGTACATGATCGACGAGGGTGAAATGGGCGGCGAATCTCAGATTATGCCCAAACATATCCCGCATAATCGGTTTATATATGACCCTCATTCAACAGATAGATACTTTAGAGATTCGAAGTATCTTGGCGTTATCACATGGATGGACATAGAAGACGCTAAACAGATGTTTAAGGGTAAAGAAGAGGTTTTAAATGTTACCCCAACACAAACTAATTCATCTTTTGACGATAAGCCTAATAATGCTATATGGATTGATTCAAATCGTAAGCGGGTAATGATTATATTGCTCGACTTTTTAGAGGCTGGCGTTTGGCATAGAGGGTTATTTACTAAGGAAGGAATGTTATTTGAAGCAGAGCCTTCGCGTTTTATTGACGAGTATGGGCAACCAGAAAGTAATATTGTGGCGGGTGGTGCGTTTATAGATCAGGATAATGATCGTTACGGCATTGTTAGACAGATGATTTCCCCACAGGATGAAATTAATAAGCGTCGATCTAAGTACCTGCATTTACTTTCACAGCGTCAAACATATGGCAATCAAAAAGCCGTTGAAAATGTAAATAAAGCCAAAACTGAAATGGCTAAGCCTGACGGGCATCTTGAATTACAAGGCAACGCTCAATTAGGGGCTGATTTTGGCGTTCTTCCTACAGGCGATATGGCAATCGGCCAATTCAACCTGCTACAAGACGCGCTAGGCTCGATTGAAGGCATGGGGCAGGGTGATGTTGTAGGCTCAACCGCTTCAGGCCGTAGTAAAGAGATTTCGCAGAATTCAAACCTTATCGAGTTAGGTCCGTTATTCGATACACATAGACAAGTTTCTAAACTGGTTTATAAGCAAATATTCAACCGCATAAAGCAATCATGGACAGGTCAGAAATTTATCAGAATAACTGACGATGAAAAGAACGTTAAATTCTCAGAATTAAATAAGCCAATGACAAATGCGGATTTAGTTATTGAGAAGCTAGGAAGGGAAGAGGGTGAAAAAGTTATTGCTCAGTATCAAGGCGACCCACGACTTAACCAGGTGGTAGAAGTTAGAAACGCGCCTGCTCAGGTTAACGTCGATATTATTATTGAAGATGCGCCGGACGTTGCAAATATTCAGTCTGAACAGTTTGAAGAGTTGGTAAGAATTGCGCCAAGCTACCCTGAAGAGGTTAAGTTTAAGCATATCCTGCAAATGTCCACTATCAGAAATAAAGATCAAATACTTGAAGACATGAGCGGCGGGGACGAAGAGCAGCAGGCCTTACAGCAGAAAGTTATTGACCAACAAAACCAGATTAAACAATTAGTAACTGAGTTAGAGCTAAAAGGAAAAGAGGCCAAGATTAAACTTGATAACGCTTCTACTAAAGAAAAGGAAGCACGAGCAAAGCAAATAGCAATTGAAACCGAGGCACAGGAAATAGAGAACGAAATAGCTGTTGAATCGGTGGGAATGTATCTCAGTTAAAACCAAATTTTAAGAATTTAAGAAGCTCCTTTTTAGGGTCTTTTTTTATGCCTGCAATAAAGCAGACCACGCCTCCGGTGTAATCGGGAGATAACCGCCTACGGGTTTACGGTAGATAAGGGTAAGAAAATGACTGATGAATTAGAAGAGTTTTTAAATAACGAATTAGGTGAAGAAACTAACGAAGAAACCACTGAAGACGTGGCAACTGAGGAAGAAGAAACGCCTGAAACTGAAACGGTAGACAAAGAAGAGGAAGCGCCTACGGCTCCCGAAGATGAATCTAAGCCAGAAGACAAAACACCCGAAACTATGCCTATGTCCGCCTTTATGGGGATTAAAAGCGAAAACAAGGAATTAAAGCAGCAGCTAGAAAATTTAAAAAATTCTACGCCGCAACAGCCGAAAGAAGAACCGGACTTTTTTGAAAATCCTGATGAAACGCTCGCGCAACATCGTCAACAGATTCGCAATGAAACCTCTGAGCTTATAGCTAGAGATAAATACGATGACTTTGAAGAAAAAGCGCAACGTTTTGGAGAGATGCTGCAAGAAAATCCGGCCTTACTAGCGCAAATGAATACTCAGTATAACCCTGCTGAATTTGTATATCAGACAGCAACCAAAGACATGCAGTTGCAGGAAATTGGAAGCATTGAAGATTACAAAGCTAAATTAGAGGCAGAGTATGCAGAAAAAATCAAAGCGTTTGAATCAAAGGCTAATACTGCTGAAATTCCGCCCTCAATGGTGGATGTTCGATCTAGTTCTTCACCAAAAGCAGATGAACAGGTCGATACTCTCGATGCAATTTTAAACGGGTAAATTAGGGTTTGTCGTGAGACACCCTGCGACTGTCGTGAGACAGCCAGATTTCCCAATGATGGAGGCCCAAAATGGCTGAAACTACAGTAAGTACAGCAAACCGCGTTAAACAGTGGGACGCAAAAGCACACGCGGCGTATGTTCGCTCTAACCGATATAAGCGTTATATGGGTACAGACGAAAACGCAATTATTCAACTTAAAGAAAACCTGACTAAACAGAAAGGTGATGCAATCACCATTCCTTTGGTTGGTGCGCTTGATGATTCAGGCGGTGCTAATGACGGCTCAACTTCATTAGTAGGTAACGAAAAAGCATTACCTAATGACGGTCACCAAATCACTGTTGCTGTGACTCGTGACGCGGTTGTTGTTAATGTTGAAGAAGAACAGGCAAGTCCTATTGATATTCGTAACGCGGCTAAAATGTCTTTGAAGAATCTTCAAATGCGTTATTTGCGTAATGATATTGAAACGGCTTTACATTCAATCAACGGCCTGGCTTATAGCGCGGCTTCTGAAGCTCAAAAAGATGCCTGGTTAGTAGATAATGCTGACCGTGTTCTTTTTGGTTCGGCTCTTGCTAATAATGCAGCTAACGACCATTCTGCTGCACTATTGAATGTTGACTCAACCAATGACACATTAACTCGTGGTGTTGTTTCTCTTGCAAAGCGTATCGCTCAAACTTCAAGCACTGTTAACGGTGAAGGCTTCCGCCCTCATGTTTTCAATGAAGACGAAGAAACGTTTGTGATGTTTGTACCTTCTCTGGCTTTCCGTGATTTCCGCGCTGATCTTGTATCAGGTGGCGAGCTGAAAGATGCAGAGGTTCGCGGTCAAAAGAATCCTTTATTCTCTGGCCCAACTTCTCTTTTCTGGGATGGTGTAATTGTTCGAGAAATGCCAAGTCTTGGTGTTATTTCAGGTGTTGGCGCTGGTACTCCGGCAATTGATGTTGCGCCTTGCTTCTTATGTGGCGCTCAAGCTTTAGGTATTGCATGGGCTAAACGTACTAAGTCAACAATCGCAAAAGAAGACGACTACGAGTTTAAGAAAGGCGTGGGTTTCTTTGAAATGCGTGGTGTTGAGAAGCTTCAATACGGTCAAAGCGGTTCAGATGCTAAAGATTGGGGCGTAGCAACTGTTTACGTTTCTGGCGTAGCTGACGCTTAATCTTTCCTCTAACTTGGGAGGGCTTCGGCCCTTCCTTCTTTTTACGGTGATTCATGAATTTTAAATACACAGGCGAAATTAAAGATTTAACAATGTTTGGTTATGACTTCTCAAAAGGTACATGCGAAGTTGACGACGAGCATTTTCAAAACAAACTTAAGAATATTCCTGAGTTTGAAATCGTAAAGGCTAAAGCTAAAAAATCAAAGCCAGATAAAGCCAATGACAAAGACTGAGTTAATTAAGCGCGTCTTGATTAAACTTAAGGTTATCCAGTCTGATGATACTGTCTCAACTGAAGATTCGGATTTAATCGGCGCAGTATATGACGAAGTTTATCAAGAGCTTAAAATTCAAGAGCTAGTAACCTGGACTTCTACCGGAGATATTCCGACTAGTCACGCTCAATCAATGATTAAAATTGTTGCCTCTCGTAGTGCTGACGATTTTGAGCATGAGGAGCTAAACGTACAGCGGCTATTAATTGAAGAGTCGCAAGCAATGGACAAGATAGTGATTTTAAACCGCGTCCCTTACGTGTCTACATCAGAGCCGGAGTGTTACTAGTGGCGCGAATTCCAGTAATCACGTCATTGGCTATTGATAAGTTTTCCGGTGGCGTTATTCAAACTACTAGCAGTTCTACAAAGAATGCAGTATTTAGCAAGTATCCGGATGGGCGAGTATTTGCAACTCAGCGTCCTGCTGTGAATGTGTTTGAAGATGCGAGTGCAGCAGTATCTAAAGCGAAAGGAAGAGGTATTTATTACTGGAATAAAGTATCAGCGTTATATTTTGTGAATGAAGATACTGTCTATAAAAACTCTCATTCATCGCCTTTAGCCGCAACGCTTACAGAAGGTACGTCGAGAATAGATTTTTTTGCAATTGGTGAATATTTAGTATTAATTGATTCCGTAAATAACGAAGGCTGGTATATCAATTCCGGCTCATCAACTACATTAAATTCCATAACAGATGTAGATTTCCCGTCAAACCAAACACCTGTTTTGAATCTTGCTAGAGGCGGGGCCGTACTAAATGGAACGCTATACGTTTACGCTACAGACGGAACTATCTGGAATAGTGCTGTAGAAGACCCTACAAGCTGGAGTAGCTTGGATTTTCGCACATCAGAGCTAAAGCCTGACCCCGGCGTTTTAATGTTTAGGCACTCTAATCATGTGGTTGCGGTGGGAACGGGTACGACTGAATTCTTTTACGATAATACAAACCCTACAGGCTCCCCATTAAGCCCGCGAACAGACATCGACCATTCTATCGGTGCGATTGATTCCGATACATTGTGGACGGATGGCGATACCGCTTTTTTTTGCAACCTGAATCATGCTGGCGATATTAACGTAACGATAATGTCAGGGTTTCAGGTTAAAAAAATATCAAATAATGATTTAGATTCTTTGTTAACTTCTGCGATTGTTCACGATGATATAAAAGTTATTGGTAGCGGGTTTTCTTCAGGAGGAAGAGGATTTTATGCTTTAACAATGCACATAATAAGCGACGGGGTCGTAACGCCTTATCAGTCGATTGTATATGACCTTAGCTCCAATACATGGGGTGAATGGGAATTGATGCAGCCTGATATTGTTGAGTTCCCTTTGATTGGATGGACGCAAGCCACATCAACAAGAGCGGGCAATGGAATATTAACAAACGGCGATATTATAACAATCGTCGATAATAAAATACCTTACGACACTATAGAAGCGTCTGCTTATGTTGAGACTGGATATGTAGAAGCTGGATACGTAGCAACAACCCCCGCAAGCGGCAACAATATAGAGCTGGAAATTATCACAGGCCCCGCTGATTTTGGGCGCAGAAACTATAAACGCGCTACCAATTTAAAAATCGTTGCAACACCAACAGAAAACACTCAGTTAATGACTGTTCAAACTTCCGACGAAGGCAACGACAATTACAACACAGGCCGGACAATAGACTTAAGTAAATCCGGCCAAAAAATCACCCGTATGGGACGATTTAAAACGCGAAATCATAAATTAACGTATTCCGGCGACGAACAAATAGAAGTGGAAGGCATTGAATTAGATGTCACTTGAGCCGCCGCTAGAAAACCCAGGGCAAAGATGGTTTTTGAATTTATATAACTTTATTACAGACAATCGAAGACAAGTGTTAACTGTAAGCGGGTCAGTAAAAGAAAACAAAGAATCATTAGAAATAAACGGAACGACAATAGCCGCGACTATTGCAGAAACTAAAAATCATTCCGGCTTATTTGTTGCTAAAAGCTTAAGTATCGGTATCCATACCGTGACACTAACCGCCGGAACTTGGGACGGTACAAACACAGTTGCAACATTTAACGCGGTTGGTGATTTTTTAGCGGTTTATTTTGATTCAAATGGTGACGGTTCAATTATTAATAATAACGGTGTAGTCCTTAGTTAACGTCGTGATGACGTGAGGTGATAATATGGGTGGTTTTGGCGATTTCTTTGATACTGTTGTTACGGTGGGGTCACTTGGCCTGGTTAATCCGGGCGCGGACGATGCGGCGGACGCGCAGGTAGCCTCGCAAAATAGGCAAATAGAAGCAACTGATCGACAGTTTGAGCAAACAAGAGCAGATAATTTACCGTTTTTAGAAGCTGGAACAGGTGCATTAAGTGATTTTCAAAATCTAATTAATAAAGGGCCAAAAGCTCCGACTGTTCCCATTTTTAATGGTGAAGCCGTAGCCGCGCCCACATTAGATCGTTTTAACGGTAGTGCTGTTAATGCGCCCACATTGAACCAGTTTACAAACAATTCAAATATTAAAGACTTTGATTTTGATGTGAACAAAGTATTAGACAGCCCTAGATTTAATTTCATGCGTGAACAGGGCGAAATACAACAAGACCGTGTAGCTGGTAAAAATAGAAATTTAGGCTCAGGCCAGCGGTTAATCGATGCGGCTAAGTTTGGCCAGGGTTTGGCGACTGATGAAATTAATAATGAATTTAACCGACAATTAACAGAAGTTCAGCAAAACAATCAATCAAGTAATCAGCGTTTTAATAATGACTTTACAACCAATCAGGCAAATAATTTAACAGCGGGTAATCAGTTCGATTTCAATAATCAAAACCTTCAAAGCAGAATTTCGCTAAATGACCTAGCCAATAACCAAGCCATTCAGCAGCAAGGCTTAAATAGACAAAATTTAAATGATCGTATGACTTTGGATAACCTAAACAACAGCAGAACATTGCAGAACTTTAACCTTGAGAATGATCAGTTTAACAGCCGTTTAAACCGTCTGGCAGGGTTAATTGATGTAGGTCGAGGCACTGGTACTGCTTTGGGTAATTTCGGAGCTAATGCAACTAATAGCAATAACCAGAACATTCAAAATATGGGTGATATTAGAGCAGCGCAAGAGCTTGCGCCCGTTAATTCCTTCCTTAACTTTGTAAATACGGGCGCTAACGTTGCGGGCGCGTTCAATAAATAGGTGTAACAAATGGCACGACCAATAACGCAAAGTATTTTAAATCAATTGTCTAATCCTCACGGGCAGCAACTGGCCCAATTAAGCCAAACTGCTAACAGGCTCGGACAGCAAAACAGGCAATCAAAACTTAATGAGTTAAATTCTCAGTCTATTAAGTTGCAGCAAGAAAAAGTAAAAGCTGATTTATTTAAGGCTAATGCGCCTGTTATTCATTCAGGGCTAACTCAACTTAAAGATGTTCCTTTAGAGCAAAGATTTGAAGCAGCTCAAGAGCTGTTTAAGGGTGTGCCTGGCATTTCAGAATTGATCGACGACCCTGAAGATTTTACGGACGAAAAGATAAGCCGGAATTTGAATTTTACGGGTCAGTTAATGGCAAATTCAAATAAAAGAAATAATCCTGCTACTAAGGCATTTGCTCCTGTAATGCTTGAAAATGACGAAGGCGAAAAGAAATTTGTTATCCCGACATTTAACCCGCAAACCAACAAAGCAGAGCTTTCGCCTGTAGATATTAAGGACGGATTCAGAATAGCGAAAGAGACAGGTCAAGAAAAACGAAGCGCTGACGTACAAGCAAGAATTAAAACCAAAAGAGGCGAAGCAACCGCAAAAAGCCAGGCTGAACGTAGAGAAGATCAAATAAATCAAGGCTTAGATGCTGCTGACGGTTTCGCCAATGTCGAAAGAGCTTTAACGCTTATGAATAATGTTGAAACAGGCGGGATAGATAATGCGTCATTAAAAGCAAAGCAGTTCTTTGGTATTGAAGGAGCTGACGAGGCCGAACTATCTAATCGAATGGGTAAAGCTGTTTTAAGCCAATTACGCGCAACTTTTGGTGCTGCATTTACAGCGGCGGAGGGAAAGCAATTACAAGTTATTGAGGCTGGCTTTGGTAAATCTACAGAAGGCAACAGACGTTTATTAGAGCAAACAAAGCGAATTATTTTAAGGTCTGCAAAGCGTGGCATTCGTGCCGCAAAAGCTACAGGCGATCTTGATACAGTTGCAGACATTGAAGAGGCTTTAGCGTTTACACTGGATGACAAACCAGAACAGCCTAAGCAAGCGCTACCCCAAATAAACGAACAAGGCTGGCAATTAATGACAGACGGGCAGGGCAATCAAGCCTATGTCGGGCCTAATAACGAAGTTCAGGAAGTGAAATAATGGCTTTTGATTTATCTACAGCAAAACCAGTAGAGACTCAAAAACAAGGCGGTTTTGATTTGTCTACGGCTAAACCTGTTAATTCTGATGTTGAAGCGACAAGCGGAGAAGTTAACAAGGAAGGGCTTAAGAAGCAAATTGGAGACTTTATCTTAAGCACACCAGGCGGAGCAGAATTAACGGAGTTTGGCTCCGCAGTTTCACGAGGCACAACTGGACTAGTTGATTTTTTTGCAACTAAGCCAATTAATGCGGCTTTAGAAATAGCGGGTGTCGATGGCAGGGTTCCTGAGTTAACGGAAATTGCAAGTGACGCCACAAAAGGAAATTTTGTTGAGCCTGGTTTAGTTAAAGACGCTCTGAGAACATCAGGCGAGTTTGTTGGCCCTGCTGGAGCTTTTGGCTCGGCAACAAAAGCAGCAGCGCGAGCTATACCAGCGGTACAGGCCACAGTAAAAACTGTAGGGCAGGGAGTAACTAAACAGTTAGGAGCCTCAACAGCAGCGCAAGACTTAACAGGTGCGGCATTGTCTGGAGCAGGGTTCGAGGCCGGAGGTGATGTTGGCGAGTTTGTTGCTGGCGATACTGGGCGGAAAGTTGGTGAGTTTGTTGGCGCTATTGCTGCCCCAATTAGTCCGGCTGTAATAAAGCACACTACTAAATCACTATTTACTCCAGGTGCAAAAACATTATTAAAAGAAGCCACCCCAACGATTAAAGGATTAAAGGAAGCGGCTAGAGTAGTTTATAAAGAGATTGACGAATTAGGCGCTGTTGTTAGTTCAAATAAAGTAACCAGCTTAGTTAATCAAGTTAAAGCAGTAGCCACAAAAGAAGGGTTTAACAAAAGAATTCACCCAAAAGTATCCGCTGTTTTAGATGAGTTTGGCTCAGCTAAAGGTGTTAATAAATCTGTAGGCGAATTAGATACTTTAAGAAAAGTCGCGCAAAGCGCAGCTCGAAGTATAGAGCCTGAAGAAAAAAGACTGGGCACTATGTTAGTGAGCAAAATCGATGATTTCATGGATAACCTAAAGCCCGCTGATTTTCAAAAAGGCGGAGGTGATGTTGGTGCAAAATATAAAGATGCGCGGCAATTATGGAAGCGAGCTAAGAAATCAGAATTAATAGAGGAAGCTTTTGAACGCGCAGGCAATCAAGCAAGCGGCTTTGAAAACGGAATAAGAGTTCAATTTAGATCAATTCTCAATAATAAGAAAAAAATAAGCGGCTTTTCATCCGACGAAATAAAGGTAATGCGCAAAGTTGTTCAAGGTGGTAAAGCTGAGAATCTAGCGAAGCTTATTGGCAAATTTGGGTTTAGTGAAGGACAGGCAACCAATATGTTGATGGGTTCGGCGGGGGTCTTTGGTGGAGCGGCAGTTGGCGGCCCAGTCGGAGCCGTTGCAGTTCCATTGGTTGGGCAGTTATCAAAATCTCTGGCTCAGAAACTAACCAGAGGTAATGCAGATGCCGCTAATTTAATTGTTAGGGCGGGTAAAAATCCGAATGAAATAGTTAAAGCCTATTTTAAAGCAATACCGAAAACACAAAGAAATTCACAGGAATTATCAGAACTTTTATTAAGGCCTGATATAGCTATTAATAAGATTAATAAAAAATTCCCCGTATCAAAAGACCAGGAAAAACTAATTTCTGACGCTGTATTTTTTGCAAATTTTGTTAAGAATGAAGCCCAAGAAGTTGGGCCAGTAGTCGGCGCAACACAAAGAGCGGCTAACGAATAGTTAATCTTCGCCAATATCTATTTTATTGCTGTTTGCGTAAATTCTTCGGATTGACTTAAGAAGCGTAATTATTGAGTTTAGCTGAGCTATTACATAGCCGACCACGCAAACCACAATAACAGTTATTACATTGTCTGAGACTATCGAGAAAAAAGCGTCCATATAATTTCCAGTGTTTATTTTTAAATAATCATACACCCAAAACACCAACAATTAAAAACAGCAACAAAAACAACAACTTAACGTCGTGATGACGTGAGGCAACTATGAGCAATATCACACTAAGAGCGACCAAAGGCGCTGATTTAACGCAATCAGAGCTTGACGCGAATTTTAAAAAAGCGGCCCAGGCTAAGATTTCTAATTACACGATTGTTGAAGCTGACAATCGAGACACAGTTGAATTTACTGGTACTTTTACCGCGACTTTGCCGGATGCTACAGCGATTGCTGCGGCTTCTGACACAGGTGATTTTGAAGTAACGATTAAAAATATAAGCACTGGAGCTATCACTATAGGTCGAGCTAATGCGCTAGATACAATAGACGGAACGGCTGCGGATATTTCGTTGACTGAGAATGAGTTTGCTTGTTTAAAAGTAAATCAAGCTGGAACTGGTTACAATATTATCAGTATCTCCAATGACAGTAATGCTGACACCGTTGACGGTTTAGATGCCAGTCAGTTCTTAAGGTCTGATACTGATGATACGACTACTGGTAATATAACGATAACGAATGGCGCACCTCAAGTCATACAAGTAGAAACGGGTGTAACCGCTGATAATTCCACGTGGAGAGCCTATCCTAATGGAGAATCATATATATTTGATGTAGCAGACGATGCGCTTTCAGCTTCCGCACAATGGCTACAAATTGATAGAACAGGTACGACCGTAGATCAAGCAATATTATCATGCAATATAATTAATTTGGCAGCCCCTTCCGCTGTTCAAATCAATGGTGTAGATATTGAGTCTAACGCAACCGAACTTAGCTACAACAACATAACCACGTTAGGCACAGTAGAGGCAAGTAAGACAGTTACAGCAGATGCTAGTGGGAATACAAATTTCCCAGCAACTAAAGGGGTAACTTTAGGCGGTGGCACTGATGTTTTGTCTGAGTACGAAGAAGGAACTTGGACACCAACATTGCAGGATGCAAGTCTAAGTGATGCAGAGGGGCAGACCTACAGTGCCAATGGACAAGTTGGAGAATATACAAGGATTGGTAATATTGTTTTTTTCTCTGGATATTTGAGTGTAACAAGTATTGGTACAACAGCAGGGGATGCGCGTATCGCTGGTCTTCCCTTTACGTCAAAGAACACTACTAATTTATATCATGGATTTTCTATAGGTGACAACAATTTAAGCGCACTATCAAATGAAATTTTCGGGTTAATGTGGCCTAATGTAGACTATTTCTATTTAACTAGAGAGGGAAGCATTAAGCTAACGGTGAATGATTTCAATACAAGCGGTGATAATATCAAGTTTAGTGGGCATTATCAGATTTAACTGTGATTTATAAATTATAGTTAAATGGCTATAGCGTGTAACTGCAACGCTAATGATGAGCCTAAATATACCTTTTAAATAATAAGCCCTTAATTGGGTTTTTTAATGCCAAAAACAAGGGCAAAGCATGACAAATGAAAACATCTTAGGTAATAACCGTATGAATTTAACTTCATTTTTAAGACTGATACCTATCATTATTCTATTTGCTAGTGTTGTTGCTTCGTTTGCGGTTGCGAAGGTTGGAATAGATGAAAACAAGGAGGACATAGGAAAGCTAAAAAAAGGTAATGAACAAATGATACGCATGGAAGAGAGGCAAAAATACATACAGTCAGATATTAAGGATATTAAAAAAATACTTGAACATAGGGGTAGATGATGAAATCAGAAGACCTTATAAAAACACACGAAGGGCGTGAATTAAAGCCATACAGAGACACGGTAGGCGTTTTGACGATTGGCTATGGCCGCAACCTAGAAAAAGGGATTAGCGAGCATATAGCTAATGAATTATTCAAAGAAGACATGGTGGACGTTCGTTCAGATTGTTTAAAGTTCGAATGGTTTCATGATCTATCAGAAGTTAGACAAGCTGTAATTGAAAACATGGTTTTTAATTTAGGCTACACCAGATTTTCAAAGTTTAAGAAAACAATTAAATACATTGCGGCTAGTGATTTTCGATTAGCTGCAAAGGAAATGCTCGATTCGAAATGGGCGCGTCAAGTTGGTTATAGGGCCGATGAGCTATCGCATATGATGGCTTCAAACTTATGGGTTAATGAGTGAGAAACTAATGAAAAACTTTGCACTTAAAAGAACGTGTTTATGGGCTATATCTATATTTTTTTTAGCGTTAATTTTTTCGGGCAACTCTGCAAAGGCAGATATAACGCTCGACCCTACAGTGAGGGCAGATTTTACGCTTCTATGGAATCACCCGCAAGAATATACAGACGGGGCGGCCTTGTCTCGTGAGAATATTTTAAGCACCATTATCGAGGTTTCTCTGGATGGCACAACCTGGACTCCATTGCCTGATGCAATCGATGAAACAACCGACACATTACTGAGAGGTAGCGCGACTTTATTAACCGCGCCACTAGCTGAAGGCATTTATAGTTACAGGGTGTTAACGGTAGTTGTTGGTAATTTAGTGTCAAGCCCATCAAACACGACACAGGTAACAGTTTTTATCCCAAAGCCGTCGGCGGCTCCATACCTGTTAATAGTGGAATAGAGCTGTTACTCGCTTCAATATTTGCATTTTTTGAGAGGATTAAATTATGGATGCTGAGACTGTACAGAAGGTTATTCCAACGCAAAAAACCCGCTTAAATTGGCTTAAAGCATTATCTGTTATTGCAACTGCTGCATGGCTGGCCACTATGGCCGGATACATAACAACAGAGGCTAACATGGTCACTTTTGTTATGTGGGCAGAGTTTGAGAAATGGCTGTTTATTTCTTACGGAGCAACAGAGGTAGGCTCTAAATACTCACATGCTGTTATGAATAAATAGGTGAAATTATGGTGTTGTTTATATCTTTAGTAATTCTATGGTTATTTTTCATAGCAACTATGGCGGTTGTTGACGATGCAGAATGGGAGAACTTGAATCTTGTTCAAAAAATCTTTGTAGCGCTATTTGTTATATACGATGTGCTGTGGAATTTTACAGGCGGTTCAATCATGTTTCTTGAGTTTGCAGATATGGACAGAAAGACACTTACTGAAAGGCTAAAGCATATTCTGCATAGTGGTGAATATGAAGAAACAGAATGGCGCTTTAAGCTGGCTATTTTTATGTGCCGATATTTAATTGAGCCTCATGATTTTGGTCACTGTCGTTTAGGTAGGTTGATTAGATGAAGGCTTACCTGATTGTAGGTGCTCTGTGTGCTTGTGTAGGGGCTTTTTTCTATGGCGTGAAGGTAACTAATACCAAATGGATTGCAAAGACGCAGACAGCCATTAATGAGGCCGTGAAAGAGGCTAGATCAGAAGAGAAAATAAAACAGGATAAAGTTAATGAGATACTTCAAACTCAAATCGATGATCTTAACTCCATCAATACTGGCCTTAATGATGACATTATCGGCTTGCGAAACCGTCCAAGTCGTCGGGTCGTGCCCGACAATCCCCAAACTTACTGCAAGGGTGCAAGCGGGAGAGAGCTTTCAAGAGAAGACGCGGAATTTCTTACAAGGCAAGCTGCCAGAGCAAACACAATTAGAAAAGCCTTAAAAGCCTGTTATGCCTACGCTGATTCAATACAAGATAATTAATCCGCAATAATAACCTGTTTGGGTGATGTAATTATATCAAATTAAACTATATTTATTCGTCCTTAATTTCAATTATGACGAAATAAGGCAAATAATTATAAGTTATGACTTTAAGGATTGAATAATAAAATAGCTTGTCTAAAAAGCTAAGATAATAAAAATAGGTAGTGCGGGTCAGTGGTAAAGCGGTTTAAGATTGGGGTTAGTTTTTTCGTGTTGTCAGTTGTGCTGATAAACTCGCTATCATCTGTGTATTTTAAGGCGGGTGAATTGAGCTCGTATGCCATTGTTAACGAGTACACACTAGCCCTGCTTATGGCCTTTGATGATTTCGACGATCAGGGCTTTATATGGGGCGATTCTGAGCCGTTTAACAGTTATGGCGCGAAAATATACGATAACCAGTACGATGATTCGCACAAAATACCGCACCTTCCAGCTTTAAATATTTATTATGTAGAAGTCATAAAAGCTACTTCTGAGAAAATTCATTCAAAACCCTTTGTAGTTCATGACTACAGACCGCCCCCCCCAACCCCGCCCCCTGCATAACAACCCTTTGAAAATTATTTATTAATAATTGCGCGGATTACTGCGCATATAAAAAGGGTATTTATGCCAAATAATTTTAAATGTGTTAAAGAAAATCCACCTAAAAATAATCAGCTTGTTATTGCTTATAAGTTAAAGCTTATAAATGGTAAGCCGTTAATGACTACGGCAAATTGTGTAACAGCTATTTTTCAAGATGGTGTATTTTCTTGTAGGTTTATCCCTACTCATTGGGCAGAAATTCCTTTACTAATTGAGGGGGTCGAGACAGTGCTGAAACACTGTCCCGACGATTAACCCGCCACTTTGGAAAATGAGGGATTAACAATTGAATTATAGCACTAAGGGGAATGTTATTAAGTTGACGCAGGTCGAGGACTTAATAAAAGAGTTTGACGATAATTTTCAGCTTAAAATAGAAAGAATCATGTTTGAATTGATAGCTGAAAAAAAGGAGTTTGACCGGCGGCTTTCTGTTATGGGGATTGAGAGGGATTAGAAATAAAAAAGGCGTAACCAATTTAATGATTACGCCTTTTATTACGCCAAACTATCATAAGTTATTGATAATCAAGCTGTTATTGGCTCCCCGACCTAGAGCTTTTGCATTTTTCACCATATTTCTCAAAAATCCATTATCACCCTCAAAACCCTATCATATGGCGGTTTCAGGCAACCACTAAAAAACACATACACCGCAAAGACTCGCAATAATCCACATAATACCGTATGGTATTACGCCAATTTTACGCCAAACGGATTCGAGTCCCTCATATGCCAACTATACGAAAACGAGGAAAACGCTGGAGAGCAGAAGTAGCTAAAAACGGTGTGAGGAAATCCGGCTCTTTTAGCACAAAGCGAGAAGCTCAAGAATGGGCTTATGAAGTTGAAGATAATATAGACGATCTGAAATCAGGCATTCACTATTTGCATGAAGCTATAATTAGATACTCTGATGAAGAAAGCCCAAAACACAAAGGCAAGCGATGGGAGCAGATAAAGCTTAATAAGTTGCTCTCTGAAATACCAGACAGGCCATTAAGTGAGTTAGCTAGTGATGATGTAGTTAAATGGAGAAACGAGCGGTTAAAGCACGTATCTGAAAGCTCTGTAAGGCGTGAAATGGGGATATTTAATCAAGTATTAAACACAGCTGTTAAGGAATGGGGCTGGCTGGCTGTTAACCCATCAGAAGGCGTTAAGCGACCGCAAGAGCATAGAGCAAGGCAAAGGCTTATATCTCAAAAAGAAATAAACGCTATCACGCTTAATTTAGGTTTCACGATGGAAACCGATGTAACAATGAAAAAACAGGAAATCGCTATTATATTTTTAATTGCCATTGAAACCGCTATGAGGTCAGGCGAAATAATATCATTAACCTGGAGTCAGGTTAATTTGAAAAAGCGCGTAGTTTCACTGGATAAAACAAAGAACGGGGATAAGCGAGACGTGCCGCTAAGTAGCTACGCTGTGAAGTTGTTTAAAAAGATACCGACAAAGAAAGGCGCGTGTTTTACGGTTGCTGGAAATTCGTTTTCTACCATGTTTAGAAAGGCCAGAGACAAGGCGAAAATAAAAGATTTGCACTTTCATGACTCAAGAGCTGAAGCATTAACCCGATTAAGTAAGAAGCTTGATATTTTAGAGCTTGCGCGAATGGTAGGGCATAGAGACCCCAGATCATTAATGATTTACTATCGAGAGACAGCGGAAGAAATAGCTAAGAAATTGGATTAAGCTGCTTTTCTATTCTTAATAAAAAAATTCATTACTTCTGATTCATCCCATAAAGCCCCTTTGCCTGGAACTATAGGGCGGGGGAATCCTGTCTGCTTTACTATCCGCTCAAGCGTGTTTCGCCTTGTTTTTTTTATCAGCTTCGCTATATCGTCAACGTTTATTAGCTTCATCATTCCCCCTTAAACAAACTAAACTCAGCACCATCATTGCAGATAAGCTGATTCTTAATTATATCAAGCGAGTATCTCCCGCCGTGATCTGCACACTGGTCTAATGATGTTGTATGCTGTACTTTTACCTCATTAGGTACTTCGACACAGCCTACAAGTAATATTGATATTGCTATTAATAGTGTTTTCATGACTCACCCTCACTGGTGTTAGTTATAAACAATTCCGTGTCCAGCATAGACATTTCAACAAGAGAGTCTATATATGAGTTATCATAAACTTGGTCATGCACTGCACGAATCACCTCAGCTAAACTATTAATCTTTGTTATGTATCTATCCCGTTGCTCCCTGCAAGCCTGTTCTATTCGCTGGTCTAGTTCTGGCTTTGTGAATATTTGCATTACTTCTGATTGAACAGGGTGAGGATGTTCCAGTGCCTTAAGTGAGGACTCTTTAATAAAGTCTAATACTTCATCTGGTAACGAATGATTATGTCTTCTTAAAAACGCCCATGCGTCTAATATGTCTTTTCTTCTAATCATCACTCCCCCCACTGGTGTTAGTTGCTGATAGGATGGCTTCTCTAAACTTGTCTATTTCTGTTTTGCTAATAAGTTGAGGTAATTCAACTAACTCACTCCAACACATTTCCCGCTGCTCCCTGCAAGCCTGTTCTATTCGCTGGTCTAGTTCTGTTTGGGTGAATAGCTTGTCTGCTTCTCTTATAAATTCATCCATTAACCACTCACTAGGCCGATCAGCTCTAAAAGCTTGCATTTTCTTGCCTAGCTCTGTCTTACAATCTTCAGGTGTAACATAACAATTTGGCATCACTTCACGCCCTCTTGGTTTATACGCTGTTTTAATTCTGGCATTGTTTCAAAAGCTCTCACCCCATCTTCGTTTAAATAATCGCAGTCATAAATCCACTGTATAAGTTTCATCTTCTCTTGTTGGAATTCGGCTTGTGTGAAAGTTTTCTCAATTCCAGTTTGTTTATTAAACCCTGACAACATGCTATTAAATTCATTATCTGTTAACTCACTCATACAACCTCCTTGAATACTTCTTTAATGGTGTCAGTATTAAAACTAAATGGTTTATTTTCAAGTAGATCAATCAACTGCTTCTGTAACTCCACTAACTGGGCTTTGTACAACTTATCTTTTTCAAGAAGAATAAAATTCATCATGGCTATAGTTTTGTCATGATCTGCCTTGCTTATGCTGGTATCAGCTAAGAGGTATTTAAACTCCACTGCATTAAACGGCTCAATACACCCAACAACAAAACCGCTTCTGTTAGGGGGCCAATCAATATACATAACCTCTGGCATATCTTTACTGCCTGTCATTTTGATTCCTTAATTGATAACAGTAATTTTTCCCATTTTTCATACACAAGATCAATGGCTTCCCCGTTACCATCAGCCCACGGGTCATTTGTTTTTTCATAGAATGAATCCCATTCTTCATGAAGAGAATTTATATTTTCTTTTGTTTCCTTATCTGGAGCCAAAAAACATTCAACTGGGTTCGACAACGTGTCTGAGAAAGCGTACTTAATAAATGGGTACTTATTTGATAACACTTCAATAGACTTATTAACAGCATCGTCTTTACTGTCAAATCGCGCACAATGGTCGCCTTCCTCCCAGCAATTAGAGCCATCTTTTTTATTAAGTTTTGCTGCTGCTCGTTTGCTTAAATCATTAGTCACATCAATTGACCCGATACGATCATTTGCTACAAATATAGTAACTGATGAATATATATGCTCACCATTAAATGCAGCACTAAAATCAGTCAAGTTTATAATTGCGTATGTATTTAATTTCACTTCCTACTCTCCCATTCTTCACAACTATGATTATCATCTACCGGCTTACTTAACTGATTTAATGTACAGTGAGAATTAAGCTTATTTCTGTAGCCGCATGTTTTGCAGGTTTTAGGCTTGTAATAAGGGCAATACTCATAATGAGATAATGTTTCTGCTTCTTTATTGCAAATAGTACATTCAATCATTCCTTACCCCTCAATACCTGTTCATCTGTCATGTTATTCATTGGGTTTGTCCGTTGGTGGTTCGATAGATATATTGTAATCACCTATCATTGCGAGTCTTGATTGTAAGATGGCTACTTGTGAACGAGATAAACCATCTATGCAATGACAAGGGCCATTTGTACCCATGCCTTTTTTCTTGCCAGTAATAACACAGCTATGATTTGAACAGCCCTCCATGCCTCTGAATAAATAGTCTCTTAATCTCATACCCCGCCCCCAATAACCCATAAATAATACGGCTGAAATATCTTAAATAAGAACCAACAAAAACCTAGTGCCAGGATAGCAGCTATATAGGGGACTGATTTACAGTAAACTTTACAGTACAGTTTCATTAAAAATACTCCATCCATTGTCCCAGCTTTCATCACTACGGAACTTCCAAAACTCTGCATCATTACAAATACAGCCGTCTTCAAACCTGTAAGTGCTTGCTCTACCGTCGACTGATTCAATCCATTCTTCACTAGTAAACCAACGATGTGTAAGTTTTTTGCCATGCTGTAATGCTTTTAATGCTTCTGCTTTATCCATCACTTATCCTTTGCTATTGCTGTTAAACAGTCTCTAATGGCTTGTATTGGGTCTTTATCTTTTGATGTATATCTTTTCTTAACATTTACTGGGTAATAATGGCCTGTAAATTCCCCACACAT
>Ga0316205_10001214_pt1 | contig 35219 bp, 24 predicted proteins | sample 3monthpyrite_MG_FD_204941 | JGI IMG/M metagenome (GOLD analysis project Ga0316205, IMG submission 204941) | Microbial mat bacterial communities from mineral coupon in-situ incubated in ocean water Damariscotta River, Maine, United States -... | ecosystem: Environmental > Aquatic > Marine >...
GTTCTGATTTAATGTTTTTGGCTGCTTGCGCGGCCAGTGCTTGTATGTCTTTAGTTTTCATAGTTGCCTATCCTAGCCATTTCTGGCGTTAATGATAGGCAGTTACACAGAAAAATTTACAGCCTCCACAAAGCGGACAACTATACACCTGGAAATTAACAAGGTAACTATAATAAAACATCAATAGCGATAAGTTAACGCAGTTATAAAGTGCTCACGAGAACCCGCAAAACCAATTTCAGCCGTCCACGACCAGTACTTACTAATGTCCCAGTTCTCACCTATAACCGCATTCCATTTATCTTTATTCTTCTGATGTATTTTATAATCAATTACACCACCGCCACCGGGTATATCTACTGAACCAGTAATATCCATTTCTACATCAAGATAACCACCGCCGATATAGATAGATAGACGACCATTGTCCTGCATGTCGAATACTTTGCCTATTCTAGGGGCTACATTAAATGCTTCGATTTTAGAATTTGCAATATCAATATCAGATACAACATAGGTTATAGGGATCGCAATAAAATAGTCCCCCCAACCACCAGCAAGTACAGTGCCTACCCCAACATTGGTGCCCTGATACTCTGCGTCGACAGGCACTGTAAGTTGATTGCCCTGCAATAAATTACATTGAATAGCATTAATAGGTTGTGAACAATCAATGCCGGCCTGTGCAAGCCAGCTATCACCATCAATGGTAAATTCTAATGGGGCATTACCCTCAATTACACCCACAACGGCATATACATTCATAAAAGGTAGCAGCCAAACATCTGCCATTAATTGTACGCTATCATTTTCTGCACTGGCACTATCGAAACTGACAAAATCAATTGGAACCATTCCTGAACCATTAAACCCAACTTCCAGATCAGTTAATTTAAGGTCCTGATTTACCCTGGCATAGGTAATACCAATACCGTATGGTGATGGCAAATCAAACCCCATATCTATCACTTCCTGCGCCATAAAGGGTAATTTATATTCCCATACTCTGGGCTCTTCACTGGTAATGCCATCTGGTTCCAGGTTGCCATGTAAAGTTGGATATTTGGTTTCTGATTCGGCCATAGGTGTTAGGTCTGTATCGACAGAAACTTTAACTGCGCGTGCAGTGATGCTGGCAGAGGCACCACTTTCGGCAAGTAAAAATACTTGATAACCTTCTTTACTAACGATATTAGTTTTTACTGAGGTCGAATTTGAGGTTTCAGTATTTGCACTATAGATATATCCATTTGTTAAAAAGTGAGTATATTGTTCACGGCTAAGTAATATCACCAATGCTTTATAAGAAAGCGCACCTAAGCCACCACCTAAATCAAAACGTTTAATATTTAAATAACGTGTTTCACCGCGCTCATTATCAAAAAGTACACCACTACCAAACCCGGCACCTATAACTGGAATTTTAGTCATTGTGATATCACCAACGGCATAACCAACTGCGCCATCTAGTTTCTGCTGTAAATCAGGGTATTGTTTAATAAATTCAGCTACGGCTTCATCGGCCATTAAATTTAATTGCGTTCTTTTTATATCGAGATCTTGTTTAGTCATGGTGCTGCAAGCAGGCAATAAAAAAACGAATAGAATAGAAATAATTTTTTTATTCCATATGTAAAAAATATAATGGTTAAAGTTTTTAAACATAATGTTTTTTCTTTAATGTTTCTGAGGGTAAGCTGCCAAAAAGTTGTTTGTAGTCTTTAGCAAACTGACTCATATGCCAGTAGCCATATTTTTCAGCGACTTCTGTAATTTGTGTTTCAGAGTAGCGACGATGAGATAGTTCTTTATATACGTTATTTAGATTAAATATCAGGCTATACTTTTTTGGTGTTACACCATAGCGCTCAAGAAATGCCCGTTGCATTGTTCGTGGGTTTATTCCAGCTTCTAAGCAAAATGAATTTAGAGAAATATCTTGCCCCGGTGTGTTGTGTATATATTCTATCGCTGCATCTAATGCTCTGGCTTTTTTAGATGCAGTTGGCTGTTGCTGTATTTTTTCACCAGTCATTAATGCCTGCATAAGCAGGTAAGGTATTTCATATTCTATTGTGTGCTGTAATGACTTCTCATTATGGTTTTCTTTATTCAGCGCATTAGGTTCATTATATAGTGTATTACAAACCACTTTTAATATGTGTCTTAGTTGAAGCATAATGTCAGGGTTGCAGCTAATCATTTCTCGCCTGGTCATTAATTGATTAAATTCAGGTAACTCCCATTGCTGACAGAGTAGATTTAGTCTGTCTTCTGAAATGGATACATCAATAGCCTCAAAAAATGGCTGGGTAATAATCTCAAGGTCAGTAGTTGGTTTATATATTTGTAGGGTATTGCCCGAACTGTAGTGATTGCGCCAGACAAAAGGCAGGCATTCAGTTGTTGGCACGCCAAAGGTGATTAGCCCTGGTGGGGGACTGCCTTTGCCTTCGAGTTTTCGTGTGGATGACATACGGCTAACAAAAACAGAGCCTGCTGATATCTGTTGTAGCGTACTGGAGAATGCCCCTCGGTCAATTTGTCGAAATTCAAGGTCATAACCACTTATGGCGTCTGCAAAAACGTCAAAATTGGAGAAGTCCAGTTTCATACTATTATTGAATGGCATTAATAATATTATAGTTTGTCTTTTTTTGATTCTTAGTCGGTAAAAATTTGATAAGATGTCACAAGATCGATATAGTGTGATATTGACAGATGTAATCAAATATTGGAACGCTTTGATTAATAAATTAGTCATTTTTTATTGCTTATCAACATTACTATAAACAAGGTAATTAAAACTCTCGATGTGCTTAATCCTTGCTTTGCCAATATTAGTTTACTTAACATATAATGAGCTTTTTTATGCATAAAATATATAACAATAAATTTTTTTCAACTTTACTCATATTAATATGTAGTAAAAGTGTTGTAGCAGAAGAAACTGAAGTTCAGGACATGAGTGACCCATTGGCTGTTTATACTCAGGCCGGTATCGGTTATACAAATAAAGGCATAAATATAAAAATTGGCCGATCATATGATCCCGGCGTTGAAGATTTAATGGCAATGAATGTTATAGAAATTAAAGGTATTTATGGCGATGCATTAGGTACTGAAGATAATCTTGAAGACAGTGTTGATTTTATTCGTTTTAGAAACTTTCAAGTTAATACAACCAATGGACAAGGCTCACAAATTGATGTGGAATTTAATACGGCATTAGAAACGGGTTCTGCTTCTTATGCATTTATTCAGGCTTTACCAAAAATGGGGGCTTTTCAGTTTTATCCATTAGCGGGTGTTGGTCTTGCTATTGCCAATAATGTAAATGAACATCCATTATGGAATGAAGCATCCAGCCCAAGTGGTTATAGTTTTCCCGGTGCATTTGCTTTGGTAGGGATGTATGGAAAAATGGCTATTACCGATAAAATCTGGCTTAACTATAACCCTATATGGTTAACCTCAGTTGGCGGCTCTGATGCTTATACCGAAAATACTTATGGTGCGGGTGAAGATAGTGTATTTACCCATGAGGTTATATTAAGTTATCAAATTAACCCAAGAATGAATATTCGTTATTTTGCTAACTGGAGTAATCTAACTGATTTTTCAGATGGTGATCAGCGAATAGAGTTTAACTATCAGATCTAATGTACATCTATTATTAATCTGCTGAGATAGCACTGTTATTTAATTGTTTTGTCGTTTTTTTGATACTAGTAATTACTTAAATTCGACTATAATCGAACAGATTAAAAAATAATTAAATAACAAGCTTGTTAGTTTAATAATCGCTTTTAAAGACCCCCCACACAATATACGGAGTATATAAATGTCTAAAAGAACACTATTCATGGCAATAGCCGGGGCACCTGCTCTGGCTGTATTGTTAAGTTGTAATGCAACAGCAAAAAACAACATCGTACAGGATGCAGAGTATGCAAAAACATACAAGCAGCATAAAACGGAATGGGACAAAGAAGATAAAGGTCTGCAGAAACGCCTAGCTGAACTTCAGGCTAAAACAGGTAAGAAACCAAATATCATATACTTCATGTGGGATGATGCGGCTTATGGTCGTGTGGGTCATCCGATGCTGAGTAAGTTGACGGGTATTGACACACCCAATATCGACACAATGGCACGTGAAGGCATGACATTAACCCGCATGTATTCAGAGCCCTCATGCACACCGACACGTGTAGCAGCAATGACGGGCCGCCATCCGATTCGTACAGGTTTAACTCAAGTTGTTTTCCCGGTGCACGCGATTGGTATGCCAAGCAAGGAAGTGACTATTGCTGAACTACTTAAGAAAGAAGGTTATAAAACCGCTTTTTATGGTAAATACCATCTCGGCGACATAGGTGGGTCTTATCCTCATGAGAATGGTTACGATGAAACCTTGTTTACTATCTATAATCAGTTTGGTTCACAGTTCTTCAATAAAGATGGCGAAGATACCGGCGCAACCATTGGTTTTACTGAAGCACAACAAGATCAGCTGTATACCCTTGATAAAGAATTCCGTAACCCCAACACGATTCCGTGGGCTGCTGAAGCAAAAGCAGGTGGTAAAGCAAAACAGTTTAATAAAGATTACTCATATGAAGAGCAGCTACGCTTTGTTGAAGAAGTACATGTTCGCTCTATGGATTTTATCAAGAGAAGCGCAAAAAGTGATGCTCCTTTCTTGTTAAATTACTGGTGGCACGGACCAAATGTTGCAGGTACGCATCGTTTAGGTCGTGACAGTAATTCATCTGGTGGTGGTGATGGCGATGGCATGGAATACATGGACAAACGTCTGGGTGAAATGTTTCAGCTGCTTAAAGATGAAGGCATAGATGATAATACGGTTGTTGTAGTAATGGCTGATAATGGCCCGATGTTGGAATTCTTCCCTACCATGTCAACATTTGGTCTTTACACAGGTGGTAAAGGTGCGTTTACAGAAGGTGGTGTTCGAGTCCCGGCTTTTGTTAGATGGCCGGGTACGATTGAAGCGGGCTCTGTTGCCGGTGACATCATTCACGTAACAGATCTTTACACTACGTTTGCTAATATCGCTGGTGCCAAAAAACACATTCCGACCGACCGAGTTATTGATGGCATTGACCAGACGGCCATGTTTATAAATGGTGACACCAAAGGTCGTCGTGATTATGTGCATATCTACACTGGCCCATTGTTAGCTGCGACTGTTAAGCAGCAGTTTAAACGCCACTGGGTAGGTGATCGTCCTGGGCTGGCAGGTAAAGGCTTCTTTGACCTTTATCGCGACCCTAAAGAAATACAGCCTATGATGGCTCAATTTTTATGGGCGTGGGAACCATTTGACTCTATGAAAGCAAGACACCAGGAGCTGATGAAAAAGTATCCGAACAGACTTGTTACTCGCGGTAAACCTTTTGAAGGTATCGAGATGTTGCCACAAGAGAGAGAAGTAGTAACACCTTATGCATCTAAATAAATAGAAGTATTTTTTGTTAACACTTGAAACCACCTTGCCTGTTCAGGCGGGTGGTTTTTTTGTTTGGGAGTAAGGAAACGAGTGTGTTGTTTATTATGAATTTCTTTTGTGCAATAATTTCCAATAAATAATAACGATGATTATAAACAGGGGAACATTAATGAAGCACTCAAGTACTTGTGGTGACTTATTTATTTCTACAGCTTGTTTCAACGTGATCAAAACTCAAATACGAATTAAATTCTATTTATGAAAACCTTCTTATTGTATTTAATATTAATTTCTAGTTTTAACTTATATGCTAATGAGTATGTTGGTAACGATGCATGTACGGAATGCCATACAAAACAGGTTAAGCAGTGGAAAAGATCACATCACGATCTGGCAATGCAACATGCCAATAACAACTCTGTTTTGGGTGATTTTTCTAATGCGACTTTTAATTACGCTGGCATCACAAGTAAGTTTTATAAAAACAATAAAAAATTCATGGTCCGCACTGATGGGCCAGACGGTAAGTTGCATGATTATGAAATCAAATACACATTTGGTGTCGAGCCGTTACAACAATATTTAATTGAACTGGAACAAGGTCGGTTACAGGCGCTAACAATCGCATGGGATTCACGCAAAAAATCTGCGGGTGGTCAACGCTGGTTTCATTTATACCCCGATGAAAAAATAACCCATACTGATGAATTACATTGGACACGACCAAACTTTAACTGGAATGGTATGTGTGCCGAATGCCATTCGACTAACCTGAAAAAAAACTATAACAATAAAACGAATACATTTAATACGAGCTGGTCAGAGATAAACGTTTCATGTGAGGCATGTCATGGCCCTACATCAAATCATGTAGATTGGGCAAAAACATTAATTGGACGTAAATTAAATAAGTCAGACGAGAAAAAAGGTTTTGGTTTTTTATTAGACGAGCGTGAAAATATTTCATGGCTGCTGAATAATAAATCTTCTACTGCACAGCGTAGTCGTAAACGAAAAACTAATAAAGAAATTGAAATTTGTGCTCAGTGTCATTCACGACGCAGCCCTATAACTAATAACTACCAGCCTGGCAAACCATTTGCGGATCATTATATGCCGAGATTATTAGATGAAGGCATGTATTATTCAGATGGACAAATTCAAGACGAGGTTTATGTTTATGGATCTTTTTTACAAAGCAAAATGTATCACAAAGGCGTGACTTGCAGTGATTGCCATGAACCCCATAGTTTACAATTAAGAGCTGAAGGAAATAGTGTTTGTCTGCAGTGTCATTCAGCTGAAAAGTTTGATTCTAAAAAACACCACTTCCATAAAGAAGATTCAGAAGGTGCACTGTGTGCAGAGTGCCATATGCCACCTCGTAATTATATGCAGGTCGACCCGCGACATGACCACAGCATTCGAATTCCACGTCCTGATCTTTCTGAAGAACTCAATACGCCTAATGCATGCAACAACTGTCATAAAAATAAAAATTCTGAATGGGCCGCTAAAAAAGCTAAATTATGGCATGGGCATAAAACAAAAGATTTTCAGTCTTACGCAGTTCCCCTGCATAAAGCACGTCAGAGAAAATCAGACGCTGGTCCAGGTCTTATCAATTTAATTCGCAATACGCAAACACCCAATATCGCTAGAGCTACCGCACTGACGCATGTAGTGCCGTACCTTGATCAGAAAACAGTAGATGTTTTAGCTCTGGGTTTAGCTGATTTTAATCCAGTTGTACGATCCGCTACATTGGGCGCTCTGGAGTCTTTACCTATAGAGTTTCGTGCTCGTCTTGCTTTTCCTATGTTAAACGACCCGGTGCGTTTAGTGCGCATTGAAGCTGCACGAATACTTGCTGATATTCCTAGTGGTGAGTTACCAAAAGAGAAACAGGTCATATTGGATAAAGGGTTTCAGGAATATATTAACGCGCAGCTATCTAATGCGGAACGTCCTGAAGCGCAAACAAATTTGGTAGGGATGTATGCTTCACTTGGTCAGTTTGATAAAGCACTACTAGCATTCAATAAAGCAATCGAAATTAGCCCGGCTTTTATTCCGGCCTATATCAACATGGCGAATGCTTACAGAGTACAAAACAAAGAAGTTAAAGTTGAAAAAACGTTACGTTATGCACTCAAGTGCCGTGCCTGATAACTCTGAAGTACACCATGCTCTGGGTTTGTCATTGATAAGGCAGAAACGCAACAAAGATGCTACTGGGGAATTAAAACTTGCAGCAACACTAAATCCAGGTAATGCACGCTATGTTTATGCCGTTGCACTAAATTCAACAGGTGCTGAAAATCAGGCAATTCTAGTGCTGCAAGGTGCAAATGCAGCTCATCCAGATAACATTGAAATTCTAAAGGCACTGATATCATTTCACCGTGACCTTGGTCATGAGACTGCTGCTAAAAAATATGCAGAGAAACTACGGGGAATTTCACCTTAGATTTTATTGTTTATACTATTATTTCTTTATTCATATGTGAGTTACCTGCTGTTCAAGCGGTAAAAAATATTGAAATATTTCATACTATGCTATAAGTTTTGCATAACTAGTTGTCAGCACTATCGAAGTCTGAAAAATGCCAATCTATAAATGCCATGCAATGCGCTTAATTTAGCCTATAAATTCAAAGTACTTTTTGGCTGCACACATATAGTGCAACCTATATAGTTTAAGTATTCAAAAGGTCCGCTTTCCTGATTGTGCAGAAGTTAAAACAGGTTAAGAAGAAACTCATCTGAAATTAAAGATTTCAACTTTATTTAAACTATCAGGACATAAATAGTATTAGTGTGTTTTAGTTTTCGACTAGATCCGGGAAGAATAACAATCGCTCGACTAAATCGTTTTTATTAACGACGCCGCCAAACGCGCACGCCCGCGTGCTTCATCAATTGAGCCGGCGCTGGAAACCGCCACCCCCATGCGCCGCTTTTCAAAAGCCTCGGGCTTACCGAATAAGCGTATTTCAGTTGATGGCACATTCAGGGCCTGCTCAACATTTTCAAATGAAATTGCAGTGGCATTTTTTCCGCCATAGATAACTGCACTTGCACCTTCGCAACGCAAACTCGTATCCACCGGCAAACCTAAAATCGCCCGCGCATGTAATGCAAATTCAGATTGCCATTGGGTGATGATTGTCACCAGTCCGGTGTCATGCGGGCGCGGGCTGACTTCACTGAAATAAACCTCATCACCTTTAATAAATAACTCAACCCCGAAAATGCCTTTACCACCTAATGCACTCGTGACTTTTTCAGCCATCTCTCTGGATTTTTCCAGCGCAATATCCGACATGGGTTGAGGTTGCCAGCTTTCAACATAGTCTCCATTTTTCTGAATATGTCCCACGGGTGCACAAAAATGTGTTTCAATTTCACCATCAACATTTAATGCTCTAACGGTTAGCTGGGTAATTTCATAATCAAATTCAACCACACCTTCTACAATCACCCGGCCGTGGTTTACACGCCCTGCATCCATGGCATATTGCCATGCAGCTTCTACATCACTCGCAGATTCTAAACGCGATTGACCTTTACCCGATGAAGACATCACCGGTTTAATAATGCACGGAAAACCTATCAGTTTTGCAGCGTCTTTTAATTCTTCAAAACTATCGGCAAACACATAAGGTGAGGTCGCAAGTTTTAAATCTTCGGCGGCGAGGCGGCGAATGCCTTCGCGATTCATGGTGAGTTGTGTGGCGCGAGCAGTTGGGATAACTTCGGCCAGACCTTCTTCTTCAATCACTGCCAGCATGTCGGTCGCTATCGCTTCGATTTCGGGCACAATTAAATCCGGGCGCTCTTTTTTAACCAGGGCTTTTAGTGCATCACCATCGGTCATATCAATTACATAACTGCGATGCGCTACCTGATGCCCCGGGGCATTTTCATAGCGATCTACTGCAATCACTTCAATGCCGAAGCGTTGTAATTCTATAATGACTTCTTTGCCAAGTTCACCGGCGCCAAGTAGCATAACTTTGGTTGCGGAGTTTGAAAGCGGTGTACCTATTTTCATTTTTTGCCTTTGGGTTTATGTTTGAGTTTGCTATTCAATTTAAACGGCGTTATGCGAGTTAAGATTTTAAATCCCCCTCAGTAGCTCGATTTATATTTTATAGTGATCCTGATAGCCAATTAAAATATATACACTCCCTTTTTCTAAGGGGGAGGCCAGGATTTTCAGTTCATGCTCCCCTCTTAGCAAAAAAGGGAATACGAATATTTCGGCTTTATATCAGTATTAAAATGCAAGTTGAGAGCATAACGGGGGGATTTAGCCTCAACAGTACAGGCCACTTAGCTTTGCTCAAAGATCTACAGCCGTGTTTACCACGTATATTCGCCACATCAATTTTTCACAAAAAACTTGTCCAAATACGACCAAATTCGGTTCCTTGCGGATCTGCGTTAATAACAGTCGCTCCTGATTCTACGTTAATACCCAAATCTATTAACTGTCTTTTTTTTGCAGCCGGTATGTTGCCCGAGAATTTAACTATGATTAACGCGCCAGGCGAGAAATCACTTATTTTGATATCGTTACCATCTTTTAAATTAAAATTATTTACCTCAGGGTCTTTATCACGTTGATGAGCAGCATTGAGGTCTCTAATGTTAAGTGAAACTGATAACTCCTTCGGTATGTCACTAAAATTAACTGTAATATCTTTTACTGTTTTTTCGCCTGTATTACCTAATTTTAGCTCACCTGAGTAGACACATGTCGTACTGTTTTTAAGGCAAAGAAACACATCGGTTGTATAGTCATAAATTATTTCTTTATCTGCTCCAAAAAATATTGATTGAAGCGATACATTAAGCAAATAAAAAACAGCTAAAGTAGCAATAACAACCTGTAGTCTTGTTTTAAAAATACGTCTTAACAACATGTCGGTATTTATTCATATCAATACTTTATCTTTCCAACTGACTAACATCCCGCACTGCACCCCTTGCCGCACTGGTGGTCATCGCCGCATAGGCTTTCAACGCATTACTCACCACACGCTCACGCCCAATCGGTTTCCATGCATCCGCGCCTTTCGCTTCCATTGCACTTCTGCGTTGTGCTAATTCATCATCCGAAATCGCTAAATTAATTTTACGATTCGGAATATCTATTTCAATGCTATCGCCCTCTTCCACTAAACCAATTGCACCGCCTTCTGCTGCTTCCGGTGAGGCGTGACCAATCGATAAACCGGAGGTGCCACCGGAGAAGCGCCCATCGGTTAGCAACGCACAGGCTTTACCTAAACCCTGTGATTTTAAGTATGAGGTGGGATACAGCATTTCCTGCATACCCGGGCCTCCTTTGGGGCCTTCGTACATAATCACCACCACATCACCGGCGATCACCTGATCTGCTAAAATCGCTGCAACCGCAGTATCTTGAGACAGAAAAACACGCGCTCGTCCGGTAAACGTTAAATTACTTTCATCCACGCCGGCGGTTTTTACAATACAACCCAGCTCAGCAATATTGCCGAATAACACAGCCAAACCACCATCGAGTGAATAGGCATTTTCAACATTATGAATACAGCCATTGGCACGGTCGGTGTCTAACGGCCAGATTTTTTCCTGTGAGAAGGCCTGTTGTGTGGGCACATTTCCGGGGGCTGCGGAGAAAAGTTTTTTCGCATCTTCATCATCCGATACCGCGATATCCCATTTCGCCAGCGCATCTGCCATCGTCGCACTGTGCACCGTCGGTAATTCTGTGTGCAAACAACCGGCACGATCGAGCTCGCCTAAAATACCCATTACACCGCCGGCGCGATGCACATCTTCCATATGATATTTCTGGGTGGCCGGTGCAACCTTGCACAGGTTCGGCACTTTGCGTGACAGGCGATCAATATCGTCCATGGTGAAATTCACTTCACCTTCCTGCGCTGCGGCTAATAAATGCAATACGGTGTTGGTTGATCCCCCCATTGCAATGTCTAAACACATGGCATTTTCGAAGGCTTTAAAATTCGCAATCGAGCGCGGTAACATATCGTAATTATCGTTTTCATAATGATCGCGGGTAATTTCAACTATGCGGCGGCCGGCTTCTAAAAATAATGCTTCACGGTAAGCGTGGGTTGCTAACAGCGAACCATTACCCGGCAAAGATAAACCCAGCGCTTCGGTTAAACAGTTCATTGAGTTAGCGGTAAACATGCCCGAGCACGAACCACAGGTTGGGCAGGCAGAGCGCTCAACCTGCGCGACGGTTTCATCGGACTGGTTTTTATCTGCCGCCATCACCATCGCATCCACTAAATCTAAATGCACTTCTTCGCCAAGCATTTGTGATTTACCCGATTCCATCGGCCCGCCGGATACAAAGATCACCGGAATATTTAAACGCATCGACGCCAGCAACATGCCCGGGGTGATTTTGTCGCAATTAGAAATACACACAATCGCATCTGCACAATGCGCATTCACCATGTATTCAACCGAGTCGGCAATAATTTCGCGCGACGGCAATGAATACAACATGCCGCCGTGGCCCATCGCAATACCATCATCTACCGCAATGGTATTAAATTCTTTAGCGATACCGCCGGCTTTTTCCACTTCGCGCGCCACCAGTTGCCCCATGTCTTTTAAATGTACGTGGCCGGGTACAAACTGGGTAAATGAATTGGCAATCGCAATAATAGGTTTTTCAAAGTCACCGTCTTTCATGCCGGTGGCGCGCCAAAGTGCGCGGGCACCTGCCATGTTGCGACCGTGGGTGGATGTTCTTGAGCGATATACTGGCATGACTGACCTTTTGAAATAACGGTAATTTTTTAGAGAAGCTTATTGTAAATCAATAACCTTTAATGCGTTAGTTTTTAGTGCTGGTTAGTCATTACTAACATTATTCAAAAACCAAAAAAAACGGACGTCTAAAGAAGTCCGTTTTATAAAACCGATAATTTTTATCAGCGATCAAACCTGTAAGCGAGAAATCACATGCTTCAACTCCTCTGCCACATTGCGTAAATCTTCTGAAGTTTCAGCTGTATGAGCTGCACCCTCCGATGCCACTTCTGCGCTCTGGGAAATGTTCACAATGCTGCGATTAATTTCTTCCGCCACCGCATTCTGCTCTTCGGCAGAGCTGGCAATTAAGGTATTCATATCATTAATACTGGTCACCGAAGTCGTAATACTGGTGAGCACTTCGCCAGCTCTGGCTGCAGTGTCGCGGGTCACATCCGCCTGCGATCGACTCTGGTTCATCGCTTCCACCGCTTGCTGGGCCCCGCTTTGTAACTTTTCAATCATGCTTTGAATTTCTTCGGTAGATTGCTGTGTGCGACTCGCCAGCGTGCGCACCTCATCGGCAACCACCGCAAACCCCCTGCCCTGCTCACCGGCTCGTGCCGCTTCAATCGCGGCATTTAAGGCGAGTAAATTGGTTTGCTCGGCAATGCCGCGAATCACCTCCAGCACCGACCCAATTTCAACCGAATCATTTTCCAGATCATGAATCACATCTGCAGCCGTTTCCACCTGCTGCACTAATTTTGAAATGGCATTAATCGATTCATTGACCACACTCTGCCCGGTGCCCACTTCATTGTTGGCCTGATTTGCAGAGTCTGCAGCAACCTGCGCATTTTGTGCCACCTCGTGAACCGTGGCGGTCATTTCATTCATGGCCGTTGCGACCTGATCTGTTTCTGTACGTTGCTGCGCCATAGACTGACTCGACTGATCCGTAATATGCGCCATTTCTTCTGCGGATGCGGATAGCTTAAAGGTCGCCTGATTAATTTGATTTACGATATTGCCAATATCCTTCTGCAGGGTTGCTGCACTATTTGACACCTGCCCGAGCTCATCCAGCGAAGCGGCAACAATTGGCTGAGTGAAATCCCCGGAGGCCAGTAGTGATAAATCTTTGGCGACGGTTTGCGCCGGTATCACTATGACTTTTTTAACCATCACAATAAAAATAAGGAAGGCTATAACGATGGCAACTAATAATAAAGTCAGGGTCAGCTGCACACCGGCTAATGCATGTTCCTCTGCAGAACTGAGCGTATCTTCAACATACAGCGCCAGCTGACCAGAGATATCTAATAACATTTCTGAGGGTTTTCGATCAATGCCTTTTACCGCCGCATCCCCGGCCCGATGATCAAAATTTGAATCAACAAACGCATCAAAACCTTTTTGATATAAACCCGACAGGCCAGCATGCTCTACCTTAAATGCCTGTAACATTTGAGTTACCCCCGGGCTAAGATTTTCTTTAAAAAGCAGATCCACATCAGCCTGCACACTCTGATGGCGCTTTAAAAATTTACCCCAGTATTTCTTGCGTTGGGCTTCATCATGTCCCCTGATAAGCACATTCTTCCATTCCTGCACCTGTGTTTTAAAACCGCTATTCACCTCGGTAAATTTAGCCTGAATAACAATTGCGTTACGCATGGTTGCTGACATTTCCTGCTCAACCACCCAGCTGCTATAGATGCCATAAATTGTCACGGCTAACACCATTGAGGTTCCCATGCCCGTGATCATCAATAACTTATTGCGAATGCTTGAGCAGATATATTTTTTAATCACTTAACTTTCCCGTTTGATTTAATTAAACAATGGCAACGCACTAACTAATACTTATAGCAAATAAATTTAATAATGACAGACGCTCAAACCCTAACAACTTATTCAATCGCATTATTTCAATTGATTTTTTCAATGAAAACAGGGTAAGTTATACCCATGACACTTACCGAACTAAAATACATCGTTGCTGTTGCCCAATACAAACATTTCGGGCGCGCAGCCAAAGCCTGCTTTGTCAGCCAGCCCACCCTCAGCCTTGGCATAAAAAAACTCGAAGCTGAGCTGGAGCTGAATATTTTTGAGCGCGAGGCACGTAATGAGTTACGCATTACAGAACAGGGCGAGCTGATTATTGAACAGGCACAGAATGTACTCGATCAGGCAGCACAGCTAAAAACACTCGCGCAATCGCATAAAGACCCACTATCTGTTCCATTACATTTAGGTGCTATTTATACGATTGCGCCCTATTTACTCCCCGAGCTCATTCCTCGACTGCTTAAACGTGCACCACAAATGCAGCTGCGCCTGGAGGAAAACTTTACCGCGGTATTATCCGAACACCTGAAACAGGGCAAGCTTGATGTTATTTTAATTGCCCTGCCCTTTGACGAGCCGGGCATTATGACCTGCGCGGTTTACGACGAACCGTTTGAAGCGGTAATTCCAGCCGATCACCACTGGAATAATCGTCAGCAGATTGAAGCCAATGAACTGGCACAGGAAAATTTATTACTGCTGGGGCCGGGCCACTGTTTTCGGGATCAGGTATTAGCCTCCTGCCCCGACTGCAGCGCATCCGGTCATCTTCAGGAAAGTCTGGCCGGCGGCTCACTGGAAACCATTCGTCACATGGTTGCCAGTGGCACAGGAATTACCGTGCTACCGTCCAGCTCGAAACTAAAATCTGTTAACAATCCACTGATTAAAATGATTCCCTTTACTGAACCAGCCCCCACACGGCGTGTGGCACTGGCCTGGAGAAGAGGTTTTGCACGCCCGGCAGCAATTGAAGTACTACGTCAGGAAATTTTAAAATGCTCACTTAACGGGATCGTCAAATTAACCGGTGATGCATAATAAATAACACTTTTATTTTAGCGTTATTTTTAAACTCTGCTATGCCCGCACGCCTGTCCGGAGCGATTGAAACACGTCGTAAACACGAAGATATTTTCAAGTTAACACAGCACAATGAAATTCGTTATATCAATGAAAAACAGCGGAATCTGGTGTATATAATGTGTAAGTGTAACGACAAAAAACTTAATGCCTGATAACCCTTCAGATAAAACAGTTTTTTATCCGGGTAAATGTTAAGTGACTGAATTTTTATATCAATATGAAGCAACCATTCGCCTGAGCCTGTTTCTCAGCGGTTTTGTTTTACTGTCACTTGCCGAATACATTTCACCGAAGCGTAAACTCACCCGACCCAAATTCAAACGCTGGATTAATAACTTCGCACTGATCATTAGCGGCACATTGCTGGTTCGCATTTTGTTACCCACCGCCGCCATCGGTATCGCCTATATTGTTGAACAGCAACAATGGGGGCTGGCCAATCATGTCGACTGGCCGTTCTGGGTAAAAGTCGTTTTCAGTTTTATTGCACTCGACCTGACCATTTATTTTCAACACACTATTTTTCATGTGCTTCCCGTATTATGGCGTCTGCACCGCGTACATCACTCAGATCTTGACTGTGATGTTTCCACCGGTTTACGTTTTCATCCGCTGGAAATTTTAATTTCCATTATGGTTAAGTTTGCCACTATCAGTGCATTGGGTGCCCCGGTGCTCGCGGTCATTCTATTTGAAGTTGTTCTTAATCTGGTATCCATGTTTACCCATTCCAATATAAAACTAAACAAAACATTTGAACGGGTATTACGCTGGTTTATTGTGACCCCGGATATGCACCGCATTCATCATTCTACCCGGGAAAACGAAACCAATAGCAACTTTGCATTTCACCTTTCACTCTGGGACCGGCTTTTCGGCACCTACATTGCTCAACCTGCCGATGGTCAACTGGGTATGACCATCGGCCTCGAACCCTTTCGTAAAGCTCGCTGCCAAAAATTCAACAGTTTACTTATGATGCCATTTGCTGAAGGCATTAAAGGCTATGCGATAAACTATCGCGACACTAAAAATGCAGATGAATTATCACTGGCCAGACAAGTCGCAATACAGCATCAGGAAAAAGCCAGACTGGCATCCGAACTGGCCAGTTACATGCAGGCCATTAATCAGCATGCGCTGGTTTCTGTTACGGATGTCGAAGGTAAAATCATTCAGGTTAATGATAAATTCTGTGACATCAGCGGTTATAGCCGGCAAGAATTACTGGGGAAGGACCACAATATTGTAAACTCCGGAACACACCCGGCCGCCTTATTTAAAGATATGTGGGAAACCATTAAAAGCGCTAAAAACTGGCAGGGCGAATTTTGTAACCGCGCAAAAGACGGCACATTATACTGGGTTGATAGTGCCATCATTCCCAGCTGTGATGAAGATGGAAAGATCACCCAGTTTGTCTCGGTACGAATAGAGATCACTGAAAGAAAACGCCATGAAGAAGAGCTTAAAAATGCCTACCAGAACCTGGCTCAGGTCAATGAACATCTTGAAACCATAAGCCGTACCGATGGCTTAACCAATATCGCAAACCGGCGTTACTTTGATGAAGTACTGGCAAGCGATATCAGCAAGCTCAGTCGTACGGGTAGCGCCATTACCTTAATGCTTTGCGATATTGACTACTTTAAAAAATACAATGACAGCTATGGACACCCCGCAGGTGACGCCTGCCTGCAGCAGGTAGCACAGGCCATTAAGTCGAGCTTTTCCCGTGCCGGAGATTTAGTTGCCCGCTATGGCGGCGAGGAGTTTGCGGTTATTCCGGTTTGCGCGGATAGAGCTACCGCTATAAAACTGGCGGATAAAATGCGCCAGAATATTGCCGACCTGAAAATTAAACATATCACCTCCGAGGTAAGCGATGTCATCACCATCAGCGTGGGGGTTACATCGCTGATTGCCGGCAGAGAAACCACATCGACAATGGTGATTGAAAAAGCCGATAAAGCACTTTATAAGGCAAAGGAAACCGGCCGCAATAAAGTACAGTATCTGGACTAGGGTACCTCTGATCAAGTCTATCATGTCTCTGCGTGATCTGAAGCGTTCAGCTACAAGGCGACGCTTCGAAGTGAATGGCCCGGCCCTTTACAAGAAGCGCAACGCAGTAGATGAATGCTTCAGATCGCGCCCTGCGGGGCACACAGGTGAGCCCACACTCTGCGTTGCAGCTTTTCACCATGCCCATGTTTATAACTCTGGGCATGCTTTTATTGCCATGGATGGCAGGTATGTAGATTTTGCAGGAGCAAAAATCTACCAAAGCCGCGCCTTGATTGTGAACTCACCTGTGTGCCAGAGATATAATAGACTTGATCAGAGGTACCCTAGGTTTCAACACACATAAATTTCCTGCATCAATACAGCCGATAGCTTACACTCAGCAAACAACATCAATCAAAATTCCGCCAACATGACTGCATGAATAACCCATGAAACCATCGACAGAAAAAACCGCCCCCGAACGATTGCAAATGATTCGCGAACTCATCGCAGCCCCGTCGGTAAGTTGTGTCGACCCTGCTATTGACCAGAGTAATTTAGCGGTCATACATTTACTCGCCAACTGGCTAACCGAACTGGGCTTTGAAGTTGAAGAGCTCACCGTCGCAAAAGGTAAAGCTAATCTGGTTGCCACCCTCGGTTCCGGTAACGGCGGCCTGATTTTAGCCGGCCACACCGATACGGTTCCATACGATGAACAACGCTGGCAACACGACCCGTTTAGTCTCACCGAAGACAATGGAAAACTTTATGGTTTAGGCACATCCGATATGAAAGCCTTTCTGGCATTAGCCATTGAAGCGGCCATCAGTTTTCAGGCCGGCGACTATAAACAGCCGTTAATTATTCTTGCCACATCCGATGAAGAAACCACCATGGCCGGTGCCAAAGCGCTGGTCGATGCAGGTAAGCCCGCCGCCCGTTATGCGGTAATTGGCGAACCTACGGGAATGAAACCCATTCGTATGCATAAAGGCATTATGATGGAAGCCATTCGCATCACCGGGCTGGCGGGGCACTCCAGCAACCCGGACTACGGACATAATGCTCTGGAAGCCATGCATAAAGTGATTGCCGAACTCATGTTATGGCGTGATGAATTGCAGCAGCAATACCACAATCACTTATTTGAAGTGCCAGTGCCCACCATGAATTTCGGCCACATTCATGGCGGGGATAATCCCAACCGGATTTGCGGCGCCTGCGAATTGCACATTGATATTCGCCCCCTGCCAGGTATGAATCTGCTGGATTTACGCCGTGAGTTAAATACACGTTTACAGAAGGTTATGCCCGAGCATGGTTTTAGCCTCGAAACCCGCCCCCTGTTTTCTGGCACCGAAGCGATGGAAACACCTGCGGAATCTGCACTGGTAAAAGCCGCCGAAAAACTCACCGGACACCAGGCCGGCAGCGTTGCCTTTGGCACCGAAGCCCCGTATTTGACTGAGCTGGGCATAGACACTATTGTATTGGGGCCGGGAGATATTGCGCAGGCGCATCAACCGGATGAGTATCTGGATATTGATCGGATTGAGCCGACGGTGGATTTACTGAAAAAATTGATTTATGAATTTTGTATAAAAAATAATTAGAGACCTTTGCACGAGTGCAGATAAATTTTAAAAAATGTTAAACATCGTCATTCCAGTATGCTTTTGAGCCGGATAAATTCGTCTGGAACGAATTTAAGCAGGCTATGCCTGACCCGAAGGGTGACCCACATGGATGTGGGTCATAATCCAGTGACTTTCAGTTAATAAAGTCACTGGATCCCAGCCCATGTAGATTAAACATGGGCATGCTGGGATGACGAAGTTGGTTTGTTTTTAAGTCAGTTTGCTCTCATGCAAATGCCTCAATTAAAGATAAAGAAAACGTAAATGTTATAGGTTCACGCACCTCCGGTACGTGATATCTAATAAACAAATGCTTTTGCGTTTATTTGCGTTCATTTGCGTTTTCTTTTTCTTTTAACTCCAATTATGTTTATATACAATCATTAATAAAAAAGACAAAACCCAAAGATGACATCACCCACCCAACAATATGTAAACTGGTTTCGCAATTCATCCCCGTATATTCACAGCCATCGCGGGCGCACTTTTGTTATTTATATTTCTGGCGAAACCATTATTCATAACGGCTTCGCGCATTTAATTCACGACATCGCATTGCTCAATAGCCTGGGGGTAAAGCTGGTGCTGGTGCACGGTGCGCGCCCACAAATAAAACAGCATTTAAATACACTCAATATAAAATCTGATTTTCACCAGGGCTGGCGCATGACACCAGCAAACACTTTACCCGGCATTGAACAAGCCGTGGGGCAAGTGCGGGTAAATATTGAAACCCAATTATCGCGGGGCTTAATTAATACACCCATGGCGGGTGCAGCACTAAAAGTTATCTCTGGTAATTTCGTTACCGCACGGCCTTACGGTGTACGCGATGGTATTGATTTTGGCTTTACCGGCGACATTCGTAAAGTGGACACCCATGCCATTAAACAACAGCTCGAATTAAATAATATTGTACTGCTATCCCCCATTGCCTACTCGCCCAGTGGCGAAGCTTTTAATTGCCGTGCAGAAGATGTCGCCACCGCCACCGCTGCCGAACTCGGTGCCGATAAACTTATTTTTATGATGCCCGCCACCGGTGTGAAAAACGCCCAGCAAAAAATTGCCCATCAATTAAATATTACTGAGGCCGAAGCACTGGCAAACAAAAAACATAATGATGAAATAACCCAACTGCATCTTTGCAGCGCGGTTAACGCCTGTAAAAATGGCGTGCGTCGCGCACATTTAATCAGCCACGAAACCGATGGTGCATTATTGCTGGAGCTATACACCCGAGACGGCAGCGGCACCATGATTACCACCGACACTTACGAAGGTTTACGTCAGGCCAATGTAAATGATGTGGCAGGCATTCTCGAACTCATTCAACCGCTGGAAGATCAGCAGGTGCTCGCACATCGCTCACGCGAGCAACTCGAATTAGAAATAGAGCAGTTCACCGTGATTGAACGCGATGGCATGATTGTAGCGTGTGCGGCACTGTACCCTTATGATAATCACTGCGCCGAGCTAGCCTGCGTGGCAGTACATGACGACTATCAAAAACAGGGCCGTGCCGGTGAATTGCTACATCACATTCAACAACAATGCATTATTAATAAAATTAGTACGCTGTTTATTTTAACCACCCATACTGCACACTGGTTTATTGAAAAAGGTTTTATCGAAGGGGATTTAAAACAAATTCCGATTCAACGCAGGGATATGTATAACGCACAGCGAAATTCTAAAATTTATATTAAAAAAATGTAATCATACCATTGTAGGAGTTAGCTTTAGCTGACGACTTGTATCGCAATGTTAGTTGCCAGCTAAAGCTAACTCCTACAGGTAAAATCATTTTTATCATAAAAACAATCATAAGAATTTTCATTTCAATAAACTATAATTCATTATCTTGAATATATGATTCCAACAGGCCAGCCAATGAATGCTGCACCACATCAAAGCAATGTCAATGAAGCTGAACTCAACAAGCTCATTCGCAGCTATAACATCCCACCGCAACCGCATATTCTTGTAGACATTCAGGATGCGGGGGACAACTTAAATGCGATTGCCAAAATTATCAGCCAGGACGTAGCGCTTTCCTCCGGCTTATTGCAAACCATTAATTCATCTTATTATGGATTAGCAAATAACATAACCTCTATACACCAGGCTGCAATGCTACTCGGCTTGAATGCGGTTAAAAATATTGTTAACTGCCAATTACTGCGCGCGCAGGCGGGTAATTATGAAAATAAAGACTTAAGTGATTTCTGGCAAACCGCCAATGATGTTGCCAATACTGCATCAACACTGGTACACACATTAGGTTTTGGCTCAACCGATGAAGCCTATACCCTCGGCCTGTTTCACAATTGCGGCATCGCGATTTTAATGGATAAACATGACGATTATCCTGCAACTATTCAAAGCGCTTATAACGCTTGCGGCACCCGCATAACTGATGCCGAAAACCAGCACTACTCCACCAATCATGCAGTGCTCGGCTACATGGTATCCCGCGCCTGGAAACTGCCGGAGAATTTACGCATTGCCATTCGAGATCATCATAATTTTGATCGCCTCAGCTTTAAACAAAATGATTACAGCACAGAAGCCGATACCATGCTCGCCATATTAAAAATGGCAGAACATATCTCGCATGTGCATGCGGTAATCGGTAAAGATAATGAAGATAATGAATGGCAAACGATTAAGACGGGCGTGCTTGATTTTTTGGGAATTAGTGAACCGGACTTTGAAGACATATCCGATGCGGTGATTGAAAAATTAAATATGTATTAAAGGCATACACTAATTTTAATAACGTAAGCATTCTTACACACAAAACATTATTCGCTGAGTTTATTTTTTTTATTCTGCGCAGACTGTATTATGCCTTTTGACAAAAGTCGACATACCCCCTGAAACTGCACAAATTCCGCCTGCGTTAATTCACCTTTGACTTTATCTGCATACATCAAACCCATTGCGTGATTATTAACAAAAATAGACATTGCAAAAAAACTTTTTACACCAATTGCCAGTTTGACTGTTTCAGGCACAGAGCGCCAGTACTTTACCGCATTGGTTTTATTTAAAAAAAGATTCCTGCTTTTTTCCATTAACAGGGTAAATACATGGGGCTTATTAATCGGTATTTTAAAGTTTTTAATTTCTAAATCATCAGACACCTGCTCGGCATAACGAGAAACCAGCATATCTTTTTCAGGTAATTTAATTACGAAAACACTTCGCTGAACACCGCATAATAAACAGGCTTTAACCGCTTGCTCAATTAAGTCATGTGCGGGCCGGGCCTGTGCAACCATCAGTTGAAATTCTTTTATTGCTGCTGCGAGCTCTTTACTAACTGGAGCTTTATTATTTTCAGGCTTATTACTTTCGGCTTGTATTGTTACATCAACTTCAGATTTTTTATTCGCCACTGTTTTAGGTTTTATTTCAGGCGGATTCAAGATTGGCTTATTTGCTTTTTCAGTATTTATAGCGTTATCGGAATTATTACTTACACTATTATCTGCACGTTTTCTGGCTTTAATTTTATCTAAAATGCGCTTTCTTTCTGCTTGCGTCGCTTCTGCTGATTTCGCCGTTGGCTTTGCTGCTGTTTTTTCACCACGAATTTCAATGTTTTTTTCAACCACCGGTTCAATCTTATCAAGTATAAACTGCGGATCAATATACGCATCATCCGCCAGTTGAAAAAGTAACTTAGCCGGTGCCGCGTAACCCTTATCAATCAAAACATCATTTACATTCACCGCATTAATGTGCAGCACATGATCAATTTCACCTTCAGGTTTACCTTTATATTTTGCAATGCGCTGTATTATTTGTGTCGCATCTTTGCCATACCAGTTTATGGTTACAATACGCGCCAGCTCTGATGCTAACGACACGCCCGTCGCCAACGTAAAATCATTTTGCTGAGTTTTCAATCCCGCGGTTGCCATCTCGGGTAGGTTCCATTTTTCGGCAAGCGCCGCCCCTAATTCTCGCATACCACAGCCCAGCACATTTTTAGCAGCCTGTTCATAGCTTTGTTTTTTTACATAACATTGTTCTTCAATTTTCGGCATTACATCATCGCCATAACACCACAACATTAATTCCGTTATATTTTGCAACAAAGTTGCAAACTGCATTTCCTCTGTTTCAACCACATGACGTTGCTGCGCCCATTGAGTTGCCTGCAACGCCGCATGGCAGGTTTGCCCCATCACGCGTATATACCCCGCACTATTTTTTTCAGATAAATTCAAACTTTCCAGCAATGGCATCTGATTTAAAACTTTTTGAAATGCCGCCTGCCCTAAATGTGACAGCACATTCCCCATAGTGGTTAATGGGTTTTTCCCCGAAGATTGACGTTGTGTATTTACATAGCGAAACAAATGAGTACTAAAACCAGCATCATAAACAATAGGACCTGCATATTGCATAATTGATAATTGGGCCTGATCAATCAACGCCTGCACATCGGTTTTTGTGCGCAATAATATGGGAAGCGGTTTATCTGCTAAAAAACTCTGCCAATGAGCCAGGCCTTGCTGCATTTTTTATATCCAGTTAAGCGTTTATTTTGGGCGACAGCACAAATCACTCACGTTTTATCTCAAGTTAACAGTGCGATAGTGATATCTCATTCTCATGAGTATAGTCAGCACATTGAGATTAGTGAGGTAATCAGTGTAAAAATTAGTGCCGATTGCAGTATATTTTTAAGCATCTGCCAGTTATGCTTAGCGCAAGTTTTAATTAGGATGCCGACTTTTTTGTGACCACTTCACTGTCCACCATGATTCGCTTACGTGCGATTCAAAACCTCACGCGTAAATTATTTCACGAATTAAGCGATATTCATTACCGCCTGCAATTTCATCATGAGCTTAGCCCGGCGGGTTGGTATTTGGGGCGTGGTATTTTTATTGAAAATTACTGGCTGCATGAAATCATTCAAAATGATGATCAATTCACCACCGATAAGTCATTATTTTTTTCTGATACCTGCCCATTAGCACAACGTGGCCCACGCCTGCCCGCATTAAAATTACAACTCGATGAAATTTCAGCTCAGCAGGACAACAACGATTTATTGCTCATGTATCAATCTGAAGAGCTTGCTGAAAACCCGCTGTTTAACGATGAGTTTATTGAAAATTATATTATTCAACACTACGGCCTGCTCTATGAATCTATCTTTATGGTGCTTTACCAAATTGCCTTAAAGAAACATCAGGTGCATAAAAAATTACACCCCTATGAGCCGCAATCACCATTAAAATCTCAGGCACTGCTTAAAGACATCAGCCATATTAAAAGCGCAAAATATTCAGTTGGGGGTGAACCACTGCTGTCGTTCGATAATGAACTACCCGCTCACGATATTCAACTGGGCGATTTTTTTATTGCCAACACACCGGTAACTAACGGCCAGTATTTATTATTTATCGAAGAAGGTGGCTACCTAAATCAAGCACTCTGGAGCGATGCAGGCTGGCAGTACTGCAAAGATAAAAATCTTCAGCACCCGGAACACTGGCAACAATCTCCACAACAACACTGGTACGGCGTAGATCATCAGGGGCCATTTGATTTAAATATTAACGACGCGGTGTACGGGATAAACCATTATGAAGCCAGCGCCTTTGCCAACTGGGCCGGTGCACGCCTGCCCCATGAGCACGAATGGGAAACCGCTGCACGACTCGAAGTGATTAAACACACGGCGCAAGCCTGGGAATGGTGTAGCAATATTTTTTACCCCTATGAAGGCTACACCACCTTTCCTGAACAGAGTGATAATCACAATAATTTTGATAAAAAACATTATGTTTTAAAAGGTGGTAGCCGGCACAGCCGCCCCGAAATAAAGCGCGCTGCATTTAGAAATGCTTACCTGCCCCATCAGCGACACATATTCGCCGGGTTACGACTGGTATTTAAATAAAAAAAACGTAAACTTAGCGCTCACATAAAGACTTACCATTAAATTATATAAAATTAAATTATGCACGTACCCCACAGTTACATTGAAGAGAGCGTTCACACTGCGCTCACCGAAGACATTGGCACAGGCGATGTCACCGCCAGATTAATTCCTGAAGATGATTTTAGTTTGGCGACTGTTATCAGCCGCGAGTCTGCCATTATTTGTGGCATCGACTGGTTTGAAGAAGTATTTGCGCAACTCGACTCGCAGGTATTTATTGAATGGGATGTGGATGACGGCGAGTCGGTAGAACCCGGCCAGCAAATTTGCTCGTTAAGTGGCTCAACCCGTGCACTGCTTACCGGTGAGCGTAGTGCATTAAATTTTATGCAAACTCTGTCCTCTACTGCCACTAAAGCCGCTGAGTTTAGCGCCGCCGTTAAAGGCACAAATGTAAAAGTATTAGATACCCGTAAAACCATTCCCGGTTTACGTCTGGCACAAAAATATGCGGTGCACTGCGGTGGCGGCCATAATCATCGCACAGGTTTATACGATGCAATTTTAATTAAGGAAAACCACATACTTGCCGCAGGTGGAATTGATGAGGCGGTACAGTCTGCGCGCTTTCACAGCCCGGAATTAATGGTAGAAGTTGAAGTTGAAAATTTAGATGAATTACAACTCGCGTTAAATGCAAATGTAGAACGTATCATGCTGGATAATTTTGATCTGGATTTACTGAAACAGGCGGTGCAAATTACCCGTAAAATACCCGATCTAAAAACCGAACTGGAAGCCTCCGGTAATGTTACTTTACAAACCATTCGCGCTATTGCTGAAACCGGTGTTGACTATATTTCCACTGGCGCACTGACCAAAGATGTTAAAGCGCTGGATTTATCCATGCGATTTTCTTAATACCACCCAACTTCACAACTGAAGCCAATAACAGAACCCTATAAGCATTTGATAAAAATCAAACAGCCTTATAAAGTTATCACCCAGATAAATTATTTGTCTATTTTTCTGCTATAAACATTGTTCACACTTTTATGGATGAACAAGCATGTCGATAGAACTTTTTAATAATGGCACACATCAATGCATTGCTTTTAGTGATCTGGTACAGGGCGAGGGTGTACAAACCAATCAATTTTTAATTATTGATAATGGACAATCTATTGTTCTCGACCCCGGGGGGCAGCTGACTTTTAGCGCACTCACTCTTGCACTTAGAGATTATATCGACCCCACCCAGCTTACCTATATTTTTGCATCACATCAGGACCCGGATATTATCGCCTCACTGGAAAGCTGGGTCACCCGCACCGAAGCCACTGTAGTGTGCTCAAAGCTCTGGACGCGATTTTTCCCGCATTTAATTCCCAGCTATATGGGGGATAAACTGGGTGATCGCTTTAAATCAGTAGAAGACCCGGGGCAATTATTACCCCTGGGAAACAGCGCACTTAAAATTATTCCGGCACATTTTTTACATTCTGTTGGTAACTTTCAAATTTACGACCCGGTGAGTAAAATACTTTTTAGCGGCGACATGGGTGCATCAATTATAGATGAATCACCGGATCAGCCGGTTGGCGATTTCAAGGCGCACATCCCCAGCATGCTGGGATTTCACCAGCGTTATATGGTCAATAACAAAGCCTGTAAGCTCTGGGCCAATATGGTGAACCAGCTGGAAATTGAAATGATTGTGCCGCAGCACGGACGACCATTTAGTGGCGAAAATATAAAACTGTTCCTTAGATGGATTAGCGGGTTACAATGCGGCACCGATTTATTAACTGATAAGAATTATCAAATTCCATAGCCATTGAAAGTTTACCGATCACTACGCTTAAGCTGGAAAATATTTCGCATTAGTTTACATTTATTTTTTGGCACTCTTCTTATTTTATTATTAATGCCCGATGGGATTCATAACTCCCGCATTGCATCGCGTCTGTTTACCTGGTGGAATAATCGCTTATGCCATATTTTTAAAGCGCATATTCGGGTACAGGGAAACATAAATACACCCGCAACGCTTTTTGTAATGAACCATATTTCCTGGTTTGATATTCCAGTGCTGGCATCTCAAAAACCACTACATTTTTTATCTAAAGCTGAAGTTAAATCATGGCCTGTTATTGGCTGGTTTACGAAAAGAGCAGGCACTTTATTTATTCAACGCGGCGTAGCAGGCGCAGCAGAAAATTCGCTTAATGAAATAACTCAATGCTTAAGAAGTGGCGGCAGTGTTGTGGTATTTCCAGAAGGCACAACTACCGATGGTTCGAGCCTGAGAAATTTTCACGGACGTTTATTACAGGCAGCCATAGATGCAAAAGTTGAAATTCAACCGATAGCGTTACGCTATCCTTATAAAAACGGCATTAACCCACACGTGCCTTATATTGATGACTTAACTTTTATGGATTCTGTTTTTGGACTCACCCGCTCAAAGCCGCTTAATGTTGAGTTAAATTTTCTCGACCCGATTAATAGTCACCTTAACGATACAGATATTACCAACAAGCAATTAGCCAGCGCTGCACGCCAGGCAATTGCTCAACAATTAAACATGTCACTCTAAAAGCATCTCAACCCCGCAATATCTCATAACAGTCTTTTGATTCAAGTCAAAGCATAACGGCGCAAGCGCTTATATATTACGCTTCCCTAATATACGAGTCTCGCCAATATGAACACCGTCGCTGAACAATTATTCCCCTCATCATCAAAGCCGCTGATGGAATGGTCTGATCAGCTAAGTGTGGGTATTCAGGAAATAGATGAGCAGCATAAAGTGCTGGTAGATTTAATTAACCAGTTGCACGACGCCATTGCCCACCACCATGGCGCTGAAGCCTGTGTACACATAATGGATAAGCTGTGCGAGTACACTAAAATTCATTTTGCAGTAGAAGAAAGTATTTTACGTATTCTCGGCTACCCGGATTACGACGACCATAAAGCCCACCACGAAATGCTGTTAAAACAGGTGCAGGAGCTGCGCCATAAAATGGAGCATGAAGATCATTCAATTAGTTTTGAGTTGCTGCACTTTTTAAAAAAATGGTTAACCATCCATATACTCGAAGAAGATACGGCATATGTTGAGCATTTGTTGAGTTGTGGTGCGAAGGTGAAGCTTAATAAGAAAAGCTGGTTTCATAAGTTCTGGGGATAAATATATTATGCACATAAAAAATGCTTAGCGAAAACTATACTGAAAATCAAAAACCACCCTGACACTATCATCAGGTTTTTCCAGACCAATATCACTAAATTTATTGCTCACCGGAAAAGCAAACTGTAAATTTCCCTGAAAGGTATTTTGATAAAACAGCCGAAAGCCAATGCCCACATCGTACAAAGCTGCGGTGCTGTCTTCATTCGTCGCCTTTAAGGTTTTCTTAACCCCGTAAGACGCATCTGCAAAAAAGAAAGGCTGGGCGATATCTTTTAAACTGAGAGAGCCACTTAAATTAATATCAAGCCATGAAGGTAATTCCAGCACCCAGTCTACTCCGGCATAAACCGCATTATCCGCGGAGAACTGATCAACCGGATAACCCCGGGCGCGGGTTGGGCCGCCTAAAAAATACTGGCTTATGGAAGACAGTGCAGAGTCGGTGTATTGTAACGAGCTTCTGAAAATCATCCGTGATTCGGTATCAAAGTAAGGCAACTGTAAAAAAGTCATCAGGGTATAGTCGGAATGTAAAATGCTAAAGTTTTCATCCTGCCCCAAATCAACACCTTTTAAAAACTCGCCTGAGGTTATGCTCACAAAACCCTGATGAAGTATTTGACTGCTCTCCTGCAGAATGTCGTAATTAAATATGAGTTTATTATTGGTGATTTCATCGTCGAGCAATCCACCGGGGTCGGGAATATTACCCAGTTGTAAATCGGAGAGAATATTTTCCCGCAATAGTTCAAAATTATAATTTTCTACCCGACTGCGTTTTAATTTATATTGCACACCTATATCGGTCTGCTGAGTTTCGCCGCCCAACTCAAGGCTACCCAGAAAATCTGCCTGATTTTGTGCCAGCACAAACTGGTTTTGCGTTGCGCCCATACTGAGCCGCCAACGTGGACTAAATAAATTTAATGAATAGCGTAATTGATAATAGGTGGTATTGCTGGGGGAGAACGCATTGAGTGCACCGATATTTAATACATCGCCTTGCCCCGCTAAATTATTGAATAACACTTCTGCATAAAGTCGCTGGTTGCCGGTGTCATCGGTGCCATGATTATCCAGGCGAATATTGGCATGGTAGCGTTTTTCAGCTTTTACATTAAGGTTAAGGCGAGTGTCGCCCACCTGTTCTGCCGGCTCAAATAAACCGATTACAGCCAGGCCGGGTAAATCATTAATTAAATATAAATTCTCTTCAACAACAGCACTGGTCACGGGCCGCGTCAGCATGTTATCAAAAACGGAAGCGATGCTTTTTTTGCTGTACATTGCATTGTCATTCACTTTTACCTCGCCCAGCGTGCCCAGCAATAATGTGAGGGTGACAATGCCATCGCGAATTTCCTGTTCGGGGATATAAGCCTTGGCCAGTATAAACCCCCGGTCGCGATAAAACCGGGTGATTTTATCGGCGACGGTTTCGATGGTGCCAAGGGTAATGCCGCGCTTTGAGCGCTGCTCTCGAATTAACCACACCAGCTTTTGTAATTCCAGATCGCTGACATGCCGGTCGAGAGTTTCTTTTTCAATTTCAACCAGCAAATCAATAACCGCATTGACTTCGGCTTCGGTATAACCCGACTCCATTAATTTATATTCCTGCATTAAGTCAAAACGATAACGCTCAATCAGTTTTTCAATAGCTAATTTAGTAATACCGAGTTCGGGGAATTCAACAATGCCCTGTAGTTTGAAACGGCTAACATTTAATCGAGGGCCGGAGTCCGGGTCCGGGTCGCGATCACGCACACTGGGTACGTCCAGATCTTTCAGTAACGACTCGCGTTTAAGCTCCTGCATCTGGGTGATTTCGGGCATGTCGAGAAAGCCAGCCCATGTGTTAGATGATGTGAGTACAAATACGATCGTTAAGCTAAAAATATAAAAAATACGGTGTAACAATGTTGTCCCTTACGGTTAAAAAATATGGTGGATAAAGTCGATAAAAATTTTAATAACGTATTAACAATTCAGGATTTAATAAAAAATTCAAATAAAAAAATTTAATTTATATGAATACATAAAGAGCATCAAATTATTGGTCATAAAGATCCAGCTCATCTTCAAATATCTGATCCCGGGGCATGCGAATCGCAATTTCCTGAGCGTTAAAATTTTGTAAATTGGTGAATATCGCTTTATCAATATCCGCAACCGATTCCACTTCGATTAACTGTTGGCCGGAGACGCTGTTAATGGAATCAAAAATATCGAAACTTATATCCGAGGTATCAACAAATATGGGTGGCTTGCCGTCGGGAAAAAAGGGGACACTGATAATACTGCTGAGCACGAACTCTGAATTAATTTTAAGGATTATCGGACGCTCAAATTCACCAAAGTTTCCGTTAATAGAAAAAACGCCGGTGTCGGCTGTAATATCCGGAATCGAAAAAAAGTCATTGCCTATTCCACGATCGACGCCAAACACGGAGCCATTATCCGTATTCATGGTGAATCGGCCGACGGTAAACCCGGCATCAACATTATCAATGGTAACATCGGTAGTGTTATTAAAATTAATGTCGCCGGTGTTAACCAGATTCGTGACGAGTACATCGCCTGTGTTATTAATATTGATGGCGCTTCTAATATCAATGACATTGCCATTACTGTCTGTGCGGGTGCCAATAACGGCACCATTATTGGTGATATCTAAATTAGCAACCGCAACTTCAAGGGCATTGTCCACGCCTGCACTCTGGCCAATGCCACTGTCGGCATTAATGGAAAGGCTGAGAGCCGTAATGTTATTTATCCCATCAGCAAAAGCATTTATAATTGCGCCGTTACTTGATGTGAGTGAAACTAAATCAGCTGAAAGTGACGTGATGGACTGGTCGCCCGTTGATGTATATGAAATATCATTGGTTGCCTGAGTTGATGCGCTGCCGCTCATCACAATAGATTGCGCATTCAGGTCGATTAGATAAAGACCGCCATCTCCGATTGTTTGATCCTGAATAATATTCCCATCCTGATTAATGGTTCCATTATTGGCACCTATGAAGATTAATGATCCGGTCACGGTGGTATTGGCTGCGAGATTAATATCCTGCTCAGCGACTAGTATAATTAAACGTTCATCAACAAGCGCATTGTTTACGCTAAGATTATTATTAATATTTAAACTGCCGGTGCCTGCATTTAAATTTAATTCTTCATTGGCAATCAGGTTACTGTTTACGGTGATGCCATTGGCCGCTATAGCAATTTTGCCTGTCTGGTTAATGGCCTCTAATGTGACCGCTGTTGTGCTGTTAATATTGACATTATTAGCATTGCCCACCGTTATTCGGTTAAGGCTATTATTACTGAGCGTTTCATTTAAATTAATATTGCCCGTTGTTGAAAGGTCGGTTAAGTTGCTCACATTAATTGCACCAATATCAACTATATTGCCATTTGAATTTATCTGTAAATTGGTTGCATTTATGTCCTGCAATTGGGTTACCCCGTTATTATTTATTTGTACGTTATTTAAATCTGTCCCGGCAACAGCGCTTGCCGATATGCCTCCACTAAAGGCGTGATTGCTTCCGATGCGGGCCAATAATATATCCGCACCCGCCGTGCTTAAAAATTGACTTGTACCATCAACCTGAATATTTCCACTGGTGTTGATAATGTTATTGTCGACACCGCCCATGCTGGTATCAGCCGTAATCAGTAAATCACCATTAATGGTGGAGCTTCTTATATCAATAGCATTAATGTCGGTAAGAGTGGTGTTGCCCGATGAAGTTAACTGCACACTATTAAAATCATGCAGGCCACTGTTCAATACAATGTCGCCATTACTCGCGGTTAATAATGCGTTGTTGGTAACATTGAGTGAGGCCGCCACATCATTACTAATGTCACCCGTAAGTACATTAAGGATTAATGAATCGTTAATGGTTGAGGTGGCAATAAAATTGAGTGCATTGCTATCGGTGATAGAAGTCGCTGCCCCGGATGTAATGGTGACATCTTTAAAACTATTTGCCACATTATTTAAGGTAATATTATTGCCACTTAACTGCATTAAATTATTTATGGTTAACGCGCCGCTGCCGGTTAAGTTGTTCTGGGTAATATTGCCCAGTGAAGTGGCGTTAAGGATATTGGATTGAATACCTTGCAAATCCAGTGCGCCACTGTTGCTGATGCTGATGTTATCTAAAATAGCACCCGCGGTCGTGGCTGAAAAACTAATGGAGTTAAACTGGTTGTCGATGTTGCTCAGTGTAATAGAGCTATTATCTGCGAGGGTAAAAGATGCGTTATTGGCAACTGAAATACCGTCACCGTTTCCATCTATGCCGTCATTGGTTTGAGTGACCGTGTTTGCGGTTACAATTAAATCACCTGCAATAGTGGAGGTGCCAATGTTAAGGGTGTTGGCATCACGAATAATAATATTGCTGGGCTGGTTGATTGTGTCAGGTGAATTAGTGGTTAAGAATACCGTGCTTTGAAAGTTATTGGCCTCGTTCAGATTAATGCCGCCGGTGCCACCATCAAGTGTGGCGTTACCAAAAACGGTTAGGGTGGTATTAGCGATTTGTTGTATTTGGCCGGTGCTGCTGGTGGCCAATAAATCACCTGCAAACAATCGCGTGTTGTTAAAAGTAATGTCTGTGGCATTAACGCTTAGGTTGCCATCTAAATTTAAGTTGTTTTGAAATGTAAGGGCAGTATCGTCGCTAATCAGTAAATGATTAATTCTATCGCCGGCATTCACCGTATTAAAAATAGGGTCGCTTAAAAACGTATTGCCCGCGGTATTAAAATTAATTGACTCACCGCCAAGCACTGTAAACGTGGCCAGGCCGGTTACATTTAATTCAGCGGGTGTTGTGATGACAAAATCGGCCGTATTTGTACCATTGGCACGTACATTTAAAAAACCGGAGACATTTCCCTGAAGACTAAGCGCGTCAGCACTATCCAATAAGTCTACATTGCCCGCGCTAATAATATTAATATCACTAAACTGGTTAGTGGTGTTTCTAAGGGTAATGCCCTGGTCGACTGCAGTGGTTAATTGCGTGCTGCCCGTTACCGTTAGCGTCGATGAATTTCCTGTTTGAGTAATGGCTCCCGCAGCGCTTGCGATTAAGTCATTACCCACGCTTACCGTTTGGTTTGCATTACCCAGCGTTAACGCGCCACCTGAATTTAAAGTTAGGTCGTTGCCCACGGTCGCGGTTTCAATAAATGTGGCAGTGGTGTCGTTAATAAAGGCATCATTAGCATTAACAATAAAAATATTCCCCGTAATGTTATTGGCATTACTGGTGTTAAGTAAAATATTTGCCGCGCCAGCATTAAGTGAAGTAGTGCCCGTAGTAATTGAATTAGCCTGACTAATATTGCCGGTTGATCTAACCGTAAGGCTACTGGAAACAAATGCGTTACTGGCATCACCCAACACAATACCACCGGCACTGTCTCGTAAAGTTACCGCCGCCAATGAATTGTTAACCACCACATTACCCTGAAAATCATTAGCCGCCTGAAATAGTGTAATGGTGCGCGCATCAAGTGCGCTTAAACCGCCCACGGTTAAAGTCGTCGCAGGGCTAGCGGATTGTGTAATCGTGCCAATGAGTGTTGGCGTGGCATCAACAGCGGTTGCAGTTAATGTGAGGTCGTTGGCTACAGTGGTGTTTTGTAAAACAATATTACTGGCGGTAATGTTTAAATCGCCCAGGGTAATTAAATCATCCTGCAAGGTGAAGTCGGTGGTGTCGGTGACGGTTAAGTTATTTATATTATCGGGTGTGGCTGAAGAAAAAATCGGGTTACTTAAAAATGTGTTGTTTCCATTTAAGTTTATAGACTGATTATCGGCTACATTGAAATTAGCTATGCCACTTACGCTAATTCCTGTTGTGCCTATATTGCCTATAGCGCTACCGCTTGTTGGAGTAGCCGTTGAAATTACATTGAGTGTGTTAATTCTATTAGTGCTGTTTAAATTTATAACACCGGCATTGTCAGTTAACGTAACATTAAATGCATTAACCAAAGAAACATCGTTGAAATTGTTATTGTCAGAATCTAATTGAATACTGTAAATTTGATTGCTTGTGGTGTTAGTGGCAGTGAGTGTGGTGGTGCCTGAAACCGATACATTAGATGTGTTGGTGGTATTGGTAATAACATCAGTATTTGAGTTGCCCGTGCCAGTAATGGCGGCGTTAATGGTGAGGTCGGTTGCGGTGATTGTGTCTAATGCAATTGCATCAATGTCACTCAGGGTAACAGCAGATGAAGTAGCACTAACATCGGAAAAATTATTGGCTGCATTATTAAGTATTATTGCCTGAACTAGACCTGCACTTGAATCTAAACGGGTAACTCCTGAAACATTAAGTGCATTGGCTGGCGCAGTATTTTGTGTGATGGCAATAAGGCCAGTAGCCGTTGATGTTGAGGTCAGTGTCATGTTGGTTGCACTTGTTATGCCGGCTGTGCGACCTAAACGAATGGCATCCGCTGTTAATACCAGGTTATTGTTTACATTAACACTGTTTAAATTTATTGCAGTGGTATCCGTTAAGGTTAAATTATTAAAGCTATTACCCCCGCCCGCAGAAACCGTAATTTGCCCGGACAAAGTATTTAAAACTTCATCTAAAATAATGCTTCGGTTATTGCCAACGGTTAAATCGGTAGTGCCGCCGACATTGATTTCACCAAAGTCGGTAATATCGCCCGCGGTTGCGGTTACGATTAACTTGCCTGTTAGGCCGCCTGTATTTGCACCGTTGTTGGCGCTTAACGCGATATTTCCCGAGGTGTCGCGTAAAGTGACTTCCCTTGCAGATAAAATACTAACTTGATCAAAGTTATTGTTGTTGTTGAAGTTGACATCGCCGGTGGTGTTGAAGGTGGTGGTGGCTGTTCCTCCGTTGCTTACGGTGATGGTGCCTGGGTTTGTTGAGGCAATTGTGCCGCCATTTGTTGAGGTTAGGTTTAGAGCGGTTGTGATATTTGTGCCTGAATCGAGAGTGATATTTCCTGTGCCAGTTAATGTGGCGGTGTTTGCTTTTATTATAATATTTCGGCCGAAAGAATTAGAGGGCTGATTGAGAGAAACTGTATCAGTTATAGCATTACGACGGTGTAAATAATTCTGTGTAACTGCCATTTTTAAATGTAGTCAGTTAATCGTTCTTCAAACTCAATCATAAACCGATTCAGTGCAGCTTTCCAATTTCTTATGGGCATACTCCATTTTTTGGA
>Ga0316205_10001216_pt1 | contig 35188 bp, 39 predicted proteins | sample 3monthpyrite_MG_FD_204941 | JGI IMG/M metagenome (GOLD analysis project Ga0316205, IMG submission 204941) | Microbial mat bacterial communities from mineral coupon in-situ incubated in ocean water Damariscotta River, Maine, United States -... | ecosystem: Environmental > Aquatic > Marine >...
AGTCATTCCGGAAAATCTCACTGCAGCATTTGATCTAAACTACTGTCGGGATATCGAGTGTAAGGTCTTGTTCATTGATCTGACTCGTGACGGTCAGGAAGAGGCTCTTATTGCCGAACAGAAAAACTGGGGCAGCTCACGCGTATACACCATGCAGAAAGATAAAAGCTGGAAGTTCACGGCGACCCTGCAACACCAGAGCATTGATATCTTTGAGCAGCTAAGTAAAGGTGAATATTCTTTCACTGAGCCTCACTATAAGGCGCTGACAATTAAAGGCAAGGAATTACAAATAGTTCCGAAATAAAGCAAGTCAGAGTGTGGTCAGGCATCATCACAAGCAGCTTCGAGCATGACCAATTTAAACGGATCGGTTTCACCCGGTATGTCATGCAACATACGCCAATAGTCTTGTAAATTATAAGCCTCGACTTCGAGCATGCCCCAACAGTCGTTCGATCCCCTTTCATTTTGCCATTGAACATAGTGCACAAGTTCATGCAGGAGTCGTGACTGGTCGATGGGATCTTGTGGATCGAAATCAGAGTGAAGGTAGATTGTTAATCGTTTGTCGTAGAAGCCTTTTAGCTTTGTTGCCTTGCAGGTCCCTGCATCACGGATACCATAAGATTGACACATGTTGGCTTGTTCTGTGATGACGATGTTCGGTAAGTCAACATTCGTGTCATATTCGGTGTGCAGGTTCAACCAGGCTATAAGCGATAATATTACAGCTTCCATATCGACTCCAAATTAAATGGAATTCAAATAATTATAGACGCTGTATTTAATATTTCTGTAATGAAACGAGTGTACTATCATCTGTTTTTGCCAAATCTTAGCGGCTGATCACTAAAAAGTGTCCCTTTTTATTTAGATTCAAGCTCAAGCAGACCCTTGATTTGGTCCCGTAAAAACTTGTTTTCGTCTTCCAGTATTGCAATACAATGTGATAATTCTTTATGACTGTTACTAAGGGTTGTGAGTTTTTCTTTTAGCGCTTCTTGCTCTAGCTCTGTGTCATCACTACCAAGACCAGACAACAAATCATCCAGTTCACTTTGCTGGGCTTCCATTACCTCCCGTAACTCCTTAATTTCCTCTTCGGCATCTTCATTAGCTGCTTTAAGTTTAAGTCGTTTCACGAGATGACAGTCTTGCAGTATCCGTCTAAGTTTTTTACCCAGGTTTGCCCAGAATTCATCTTCTCGTTCTATGCTATCTAAGAACTCTTTTTCAAGTTCAAGATAACGTGACCTTAAGGACAGCCAGTCAGGTTCAACTATTTCAATGTCATCGTGATCTTTGTCTTCATAAAGTAACTCAAAACGACCATCGTTTAATTTAATTTCCGCAGCAAGATAATGTTCGACTGAAGCTGAAGGAGACTGCTCGTTTTCATTGTTAGTCGTAGCAAGACAGGTTTTGAGTTTTTTCTGACTATTGCGCCATAAAAAATACAAAATAATTGAGGAAAATATCAGCAGTATTAGTACTTGTATAATAATTGAAAGTGAGATTTCATTTAACGTAATCACTGACACGCTCCATCGTCTTTTAATACGGTTTATAGTATTAATATTAGTCAATTAAATTAGGAAAGAATGGCAATCCATGGGTTATTCTGATATTGCTATATCATATTATTTAGCGGATGGATTGCTATAACTAAGATTAGAGTTTTCTTAAATAGATGAGTATGTAACAGGACATAGGGAAAAATGTCTCACCAACGTTATTTTTTAATTTTATCGTTAATGTTTTTTATTGTCTTCGTGGTGTTGGCAATAGCACCCTATGATCGGGCTGACTGGGCCCTCGAACATGCACTGGTACTGGTTTTTGTAATTGTTATGGGAGTCTCATATAAACGGTTCCCGCTCTCCAGAATTTCTTACACGTTGATATTTATTTTTATGGTGCTTCATGATGTTGGTGCTCACTACACCTATTCAAAAGTGCCTTATGATCAGTTTCTGATGAGCTATTTTGGTTTTAGCCTCAATGAGGTGATGGGTTGGGAACGCAATCACTTTGATCGCCTGGTTCATTTTACCTATGGTTTGTTATTAGCTTACCCAGTCAGGGAGTTTTATCTACGCATAGCCAATACCAGGGGTTTTTGGGGTTACTTTTTTCCACTTGAGTTGACCATGGCCTCATCGATGATGTTCGAATTGTTTGAATGGGGCACGGCAGAATTTTTTGGTGGCGATCTGGGGGTTGCTTACTTAGGTACCCAGGGTGACATATGGGATGCGCATAAAGATATGGGTCTGGCCAGCCTTGGGGCACTGATTGCAATGCTGATTACCTTAGCCATCAATGTGCGTATTCAGCGGGGGTTCTCTAGTGAATGGGATAAAAGCTTGAGTATCAAAGACAACCGGCCTTTGGGCGAAGATGAGATCGAGCGCCAGATTAATTCACCAGACTAATTAACATGTGGCGTAGTATAAAAAATTGAGGCAATGAGATGTATCGTAACCTTAGTCCACAAAAAACAGTTGAAACGATTGAGACTCTACATAGGCGGATTGAAGAACGTTTTCCAACCTCGGATCTCGCTAAGGTCTGTGCAGAATTGTGCTCAGTCGCAAATGCCACCAAGGCAAAGGCGGAATGGATTGCTAAGCCCAATATTTTTTTACGTGCGAGTGTAGGTTTTGTTATTGTAGTTGTGCTGCTTGTGGCTATTTATAGTATCTCTCTTACCGATATCAGGATCACACAAATGACAGCAGGTGAACTGGTGCAGATCACGGAGGCAGCGATTAATGATCTGGTTTTAATCGGAGCCGCCATATTTTTTCTAGTCACGGTTGAAATACGGATTAAACGTTCGCGAGCACTTGATGCCTTGCATGAGTTACGTACCCTGGCACATGTAATTGATATGCATCAACTCACTAAAGACCCAAGTCGCTTACAAAAAAATGTCATCCTTACGCTTTCTTCTCCCAAAGAGGAGATGTCCGCCTATGAGTTAACGCGTTACCTGGACTATTGTAGTGAAATGCTTTCACTAACCGGTAAGGTCGCGGCCTTGTATGCACAGAATTTCGCAGATGCCGTCGTGCTGTCTGCGGTTAATGAAATAGAAAGCTTAGCCACTGGACTTAGCCGTAAGATCTGGCAGAAGATCATGATCTTGGATAAGCGCGGCGAACTTTAAAACTGGTATGACATAGATTTCGCAAAGGAGTTGTTACATGAATTATATATTTAAAGGTCTTATTGTATTTTTACCCTTAACTTTTTTACTAGCCTGTGAGCAGAGATCTGAGCCAGATAAAGTCTCCTCACAAAATGTGGCCGCCTCAAATACTACATCGACTACGACAGCTGCACCTGCAATCGGAGTAGTGACAAAACCAGCAGCAGCCGAGACACAGCCAGAAGTATCGAAAGCTTCACAATTTGGACCAGGCAACCTGAGTGGTGAGGCACTATATAATAGTGACAAGGCACCAGAATCGATGCTCTATGATTTACCGCAACCGGTTATCGAAGGAGTTTGGTCGGCGATTGGAGCATTTGCACCGATCACTTATGCAAACTCAGGACACAACAATAATCTATCTTTTGTGATCACAGGCGAAGGTGTGCTGGTTGTGAATGCAGGCGCCAATTACCTGTTGGCCAAGGCTCTGCATGATGAGATAAAAAAACGTACTGACCAACCGGTTAAGTACGTGGTATTGGAAAATGGCCAGATTCACGCATCCCTTGGAACCAACTATTGGCAGGAGCAGGGTGCAACCGTGATTGCGCATGAAGATGCTGTACATGAAATACAGGAAAATGCCTTTGCCAACATGCAACAATTGAAACGTCGTCTCAAAGAAAAGGCAGAAGGTACGGTGGTAAGTAAACCGGATGAGGTCTTTAAGGATGAGAAAATCATAGAGATGGGTGGTGTGCGTTTTGAAATACGGTATCTCGGCCCTACCCACAGTCCCGGTGACATCATCGTCTGGTTACCGCAAAAAAGTCTGGTTATCTCCGGTGATATGGCGTTTCATCAGCGCATGTTACCGTTATTTGATCATACCGATTCTGCTGGTTGGTTAAAGACCTGGGAAAAGTTTGCAGCACTGAACGCTAAATATGTTATTCCAGGTCACGGTGTGCCGACAAATATGGAAGAAGTCACGCTTTATACTAGAGACTATCTAGCCCACCTGCGTGGCAAAGTCGGCGAGTTGATCGAAAACGGTGGCAGCTTGCAGGACGCCTACAATATTGATCAGTCAGCGTATATGCATCTGCCGACTTCTGAATTTCTGGCAAAACGTAATGCAGGGCAGGTTTTTCAGAAGATGGAGTTTGAATGACAAAACAGATTTAGATTACTAATATTATATTAGGAGAAATGCATATTTAACCCCCGATGCCATTTCTCAGGTATTTTACCGAGAGTTTCGTAGATGATAGCTATTTCTAAACTGGAATTTTTAGCCATGTAGGCTGGATTTCATTAAGAATAAGCTAGAATTATATTCAATTATAATAATATTTATTGGGGTTAAATATGGCAACGAGTAGTCTTCGCCAAATTCTTCGCTATAAGTTCGATAATTTTATCTCGAGTGGTTCAAGCTCAATATTTCTTAGTCTTCTGACTGTTTTCGTCGCATTGCTGTTGCTGGTCGGTGGTCTAAGATTGCTTGTTTATATGGTATACCCTGAAGGGGTGGCGCAGTTTGATGGCTGGTTTAAACAAATTTACATCACCTTCCTGCAACTCACTGATCCGGGCAATATGGCTCAGGACATTCCTTCATCGACTGGCTATAAGGTTACCGCCATACTCGCCGGTATAACCGGTGTCATTTTGTTGTCGATGTTAATTGCGGTCATAACAACGGCGTTGGATCAAAAACTAAATCAACTTAAAAAGGGTCTCTCGAAAGTTATTGAAGAGGAACATACTCTGATACTCGGTTGGAACGAGCGAGTAGTAGAAATTCTTCGAGAACTTATTCTGGCTAATGAAAGTGAAGATGATCCATCGGTTGTCATTTTGTCGGAACTTGAAAAAGAGGAAATGGATGATTACCTGAATACAAATCTGCAGGACAGGCAAAATACCAGGGTAATCACTCGCTCTGGTGCCATCTCATCACTACAGCAACTCGAGAGAGTAGCGATAAATCAATGTAAATCAGTTATCGTCTTAGCTAGCTGCTCCGATACGGCATCTATAAGTGCGCGCAGAGATAGTGATGCGAAAGCAGTTAAAACAGTTCTAGCTGTCACCACTGCTAAAAGTGATGACACAGAACTAAATATTGTTGCAGAAGTGTTTGATGAAAAGAAACGCGAGATTGTTGAACAGATCGCGCCTGGTGAAATCACCACCATTGATACAAATGATATTTTAGGCAAAATCCTGGTACAGACATCACGCGCAAGTGGTTTAGCGATTGTATATAGCGAGTTACTATCCTTCGATGGCTGTGAAATATATTTCTATAATACCGACTGGAAAAATGGACAGTTCTGGCAACTCCAATACTTTTTCCCGGATGGGGTACCGATCGGTATCCGCACTAAAGACGGCAAAGTTACTATCAATCCACCTGGTAAGACCATTATGCGTCCCGGCGATGATATCATTATCATTGCCGATGACGATTCAACGATAGATTTTCAAAAGAAGGCAGTGACGCGACCGGTAAAATATCCACTGAGAGAAGGGCGACTCTCACCGAAAAAAGAACGTAACCTGATACTAGGCTGGAACTCTCGGGCAAACGTATTCATTCATGAATTGGCGGATTATGTTAAAGACGATTCAGTCGTTGATATTGTATTTAACAATCCAGATGCCTTGCTCGTTGAAGAAGTAAAGTGGCTGTCAGAATCTAGTGACAAATTTATCATTAACCTGCATGACAGGAATCCACTCGATCAGGCCGTTTTGCTTGAGCTCGAGACTGCCTCATATGACAATATTATTATCCTCAGCCAGGGCGGTGATGATAATGGGCCAGAAGAAACGGATTCTGAGACCATCATTATCCTTTTGCTGTTAAGAAATATTTTTAAAGAGCATCCTGATGAGACGATTAATACCACGCTGATAACTGAGGTGATGGATTCCAGTAACCAGGAGCTTATCTCAAGGGCGGGTGTAAATGACTTTATTATTTCCAATCGCTTTGTGAGTAATATTCTCGCCCAGGTTAGTGAAGAGGCGGATATTAAAACCGTCTATGATGATTTATTTCAGGAAGATGGTTCAGAAATTTATCTGAAACCGGCATCACTTTATTTTGAAAAACTGCCGCTCGAGGTGAAGTTTTCAGATCTAATGGCAACTGCAAACCTACGCAATGAAATTTGTATAGGTCTACGGCTTATCGATCAGGCGGCGGATAAAGATAAAAACTTCGGTGTAAAACTGATACCAGATAAAAACAGTACTTACTTGATTACCGAAGGTGATTCACTCGTAGTCGTTGCCGAAGACGAACTATAAATACTTACACTATATATTAAGGTACAAAAATGGCTAAATATAAATCCCCAGGACAAAAACGTAAAAGAATAGTACGCATAATAGTTTTTATAATCTTTTGTGTGGTCACCTATGGCGGCGGCGAGTTGCTAAAACGTGTCAAGAGTAGTGAGCTTGACTGGGTAGAATCGCATAAATCCGTTGTTGCGACAATTACAGAGTTAAAAACTGAAGAGGAAGAGTATCGCAATATGAAGGGGCGAAAACGCTACCGCGATATTTACTTGGCCTCTTATAGATTTTCTATCGATGGTAACGAGTACACCAGTACGGTAGAGGTAAGTTCGCTGGCCTATGCAAAATTGAAACAGGGCGGTGAAATCAATATTTGGTATGCCAACGGAGACCCTGATCTGAACGATACAGAAAGCAATGTTGAGTCAGAGATAGCAGGTAACACAGCGGCAGGAAATATAGGTGGTGTACTGCCGTATACAGCGCCTTTTTCTCTGATACTGTATTGGTTGCTGAAGATAATATTTGTAAGAGAGTCGAAAAAAGCCTTACCTGAAGGTTTTTATACTGAGACATCCTGGCTTGATATTGATGATAATTACGTTGTGTTCCTGGATGGTAATGATCTGGTTTATTTCAACATACATCATAAACAGTCATCAGATGTACAGGAAGCGTATCAGAAAAATGCCTCAATGGAAGAACTTCAGGGGATAAGTCAATCTACTAAATTTAAACGAGTTCCATTGTCTGAAATAAAAGAACTCACAAGCAATCATAACTCTGATGTAATTAATATCGAGCATGGTGAGGATAGTCATTCGGTCGAATTCTTAAATCAAACAGTTAAAGCACATGCACTTGAGCGTATCAGGCCTTTCATTCCACAGACACTGAAATACTCGAAGAAAGAAAAAACACGATTACAGGCAGCGATGCCTTCAACTATAATGCTCGCAATATTTGCCGGCCTTATTTACTACTTCGATGGATATATCTTAAACGGTATTCTTGCCTTCATTGCAATCGTGTGGATTGTACCTATGATTATTTCGCGTTTAATTGATCCGACTGTGGTCGAAGAATGGGTGACACCAGAAACAGGTAAACCCGAATAAGTTCAGATTCATATGGAGGAATGAAATGCTACAAATCGAAGGAGAGTGCTACTGCAAAGCAGTTTCATTCTCAGCGAAGACACATGCACCCACTCCTTACATGCGTTGTTATTGTTCTTTTTGTCGTAAGACATCAGGCAGTGGTGGTTATGGCATTAATATCATCGCTGAGGCTGATTCTTTATCCGTAATAGGCGAGGAGAATATTGGTTTTCACCATGGCATGGAACATGATAAAGACTCGGATGAACTTAAGAAGAGTCCAGGAGGCCGTTATTTTTGTCGAGACTGTGGCAGTCCGTTATGGGCAGCAGACCCTCGTTGGGCAGAGTGGATTTTCCCTTATGCATCCGCCGTGCATACCCCATTACCTGTTCCACCAGAGACAGTGCATATCATGCTGGATTTCAAGGCGCCCTGGGTAGAGGTCCCTTCTGGCAAAGGGCATCGACACTTTGATCGTTACCCCGACGAGAGTATTCTTGACTGGCATACCCGGCATGGACTTTATATAGAATGAAAAATGCGCTTTCGTACTTGAGCGTTATACTCGGTCTGGTCGCTATTGTTTTCATTTTCATTCAGGGCAAGGAGATTGATCGTCTCTCTGCACAGCTAGAACTAGCGACGATCAATGCCGAATTCCAAACAATACTGAGTCTAATGTTTCTTTTCAGCTAAATGCATCAGAAGTGATGCTGTCATACCAACCTTCAGCATAACGGGCTTCCAGAGTACGAAACTCTGCATGGGCATCTTTGGGACTGACCCCACCAGAACCTTTGACTTTATAAATACCCTTGTCCTTAGCGTACCGATAGACAGCGGCAACTGAGATTCCATAATTAGGAGAGACCAGGCTATAGCAAGTATTTACATAAGAGGGATCGGGCATTTTTATATTATGAATGCTTGCGACAATCGCTGCTGCACAGACTTTACCCTGACTATTAGCGGCAAAACCAGATTTTGGCATTTTACCTGCTACCGAAGCATCGCCAATGATTTGAATATCTCTATGGACCTTTGACTCGAACGTACGTTGATCCACCGGGCACCAACCATCATTATTGGTTAGCCCTGAAGTGTGCGCAATTGTGCCGGCTTTTTGAGGAGGAATAAAATTAATCACGTCTCCTTTGTGCTTGTCTCCTGTTTCGGTGTGTAGCACACGTCCAGCAACATCGACACGCTCAATTCGGCCGCCTGCATCACTTCCAACCCACTCAATCATACCGGGATAAAGTTTTTCCCAGCCTTGCATAAATAATGGCTGCTTGGAAAACTTTGCTTTGGCATCCAGGATCAGTATTTTTGATTTGGGTTTATGTTGTTTTAAGTAATGCGCGACCAGGCTGACTCTTTCATAGGGACCCGGTGGACAACGAAATGGATTACCTGGCGGTGCGATAATAAATACACCACCATTTGGAATGGCCATGATCTGTTTTCTCAGTAGTGTGGTTTGTGTCCCACCCTGCCAGGCATGCGGGATAGTCTTTGCATCTGCTGCAGTCATACCCTCAACCGCATCCCATCTAAAATCAATGCCAGGGGATAGCACTAATCGATCATAGAAAAGCGTCTGACCGTTACTGAGTGAGACTTTTTTTGTAACAGGATCGATCGCGATAACGGTAGAGTGAATGACTTTGCTTCCTCGCTTAGTGTGTGCAGTATATGAGTGGCTGATAGTTTTTAGATCACGCATACCCCCCATAACGGCATTACTAAATGGACAAGTCACAAACTGTTTTGCTGGCTCGATCAATGTGATATCGAGATTAGGATCAAACTTGTGAAGATACTTGGCGCAAGTCGATCCTCCAAAGCCTCCGCCTACCACTATGACTCTGGCAGAGGTTCCGGTTTTTGCCAGGCTTATTCCAGAATAGGCGGCCGCTACTACACCGCTGCCACCGGCCAATAGTTTGACAAAGCTTCTGCGGTTGATGGTATTCATGACCTTCTCCTATTTCAAAGTAGCAAAGTGATCAGCAATAAGTTGTATTTCTTTATCGCTATAGCCCTTGGCATGACGCCCCATGACCGTCGATGGCCGTTTGCCATCACGGAACTCTTTAAGTGAATTTGCAATAAACGCGGATGACTTGCCCTTGATACTCGGAATGGCCCCTGGGCTATTACCATCTGTCCCATGACAGGCAGCACAGGAATTACTTAACATAGCTCCCTGGGTTAGCTCGACGGCGTGGGTAACAGGGTTACCTATAATAAGAGGAAATATTAAAGCACTGAAAGTTATGAAACGAATTCTCATACTCACCACCTGCAAGGTTATAGAGGTTAAGCTAGTATTACCCACCCGGTCCAAAATGAATGAACTTGTATACCTGTATAGCATAATGATAATGAGCATTTACTGATTGAGGTCAAAAGAAGCAAAGAAAATAGTATTGAATTTTATGATCTATCTAGGTCTAGGCAGGAAAATTATAGTCACTAATATAGGGGATTATTACTGAGATAATGTAACTGAGAATAACAACAAAATTCCAGGTCTTTATTAAATAAATGAATCGCATTCATGAAATGTAACTTGTATGCTAAGTTTAGTTCTTAAATCAGAATCAAGAAAAAGTCGCTAAATGTGTAGGGGAATTAACCTTTATAAAGATCAACCCGAATTAGTCAGCTATCAATAATAGAGGTTTAACAATGTCTGAGGAATCAAAAAAAGAAGTGACTGGTGATACCAGTGCAGTTTGGAAAAATCATGTATCGGTTCCAGATACACCGGCGGGGTTTACACTAAGAACAACTTATCCAACTAATCCGGATGGTGCAGAAGTCATGTTAGAACGTTGGGAAGCAGGTTCCGCTGAACCGCCACACTCACATCCAGGGGATGATATGACGGTTGTCGTCGAAGGCAAGATGTCGATACAGTTTTTTACTAAGTCAGACAATGGGCTTGTAGAAGATGGTGAACCGGTTGTACTTAAACAGGGTGAGACTGGCTATATAAAAGCGGGTCGAATTCACGACGCCAAATATCTAGAAGAGTGTAAACTAGTTTACGTACACGACAAGGCTTTTGGTTTTACCGCTGAGAGTTAATTTTTAGGCGGCTAGCTTTTTTAAGTAGCGAATAACTTCTGACGATTCATATAACCAGACCTGATTACCATTGTCTTGTTTTACTTTCAGGCAGGGAACTTTGATCTGTCCGCCACCGTTTAGTAGTTGCTGGCGGTATTCCTGGTCGTATTGTGCATCACGTAGTTCAATATTGAGTGACTGTCGTTTTATTTCACGACGAACCTTTATACAAAATGGGCAAGTCTTAAATTGATATAAGGCGAGATTCTGTGTTGTCTTGTCTAATTTTTCCTGCTCATCGGCTGGGCGCTGAATCCCTTTCGGAGTTGTGATTTTGTCCCCCAACAGCATGAACGGGCCAATAATGCGGCGGATGGTTCTAAAAAACAGTCTAATCGCAAATTTCATCGTACAGATATTCCTGGTTACTTTACCCAACAGAGATGGTGCATTATAGCCGATCGCGCTTGCGCTGGGTAAAGAGGATTTTGTGCGCTATGACATTTAAATGAAATATAAGGAAAAATTCTTGAAATTGAGGCTGCTGATCGGCTATTAAATAGTGTTAGGATAGCGACCGAGCAGTCCAAAAAATAATACTAAGTCTGACATGGATATTCATATGACATGCAAGCCGCCATTAACACCCGTGCCTCTAGCTAAATTCTATATGCTGCTGCTCGCAGGTTCACTTTTGTTGTTAACCGCTTGTGGCGATGACAAGGATGGACAGGCAGGTGGATTTCCGCCTCCTGCCGTGAGCGTGGCCGAGGTAGTGGTACGTGACGTTACACCATGGGAAGAATTCACAGGTAGGATCGAGGCCAAGGAAGTGGTGCACATCCACCCAAGAGTCGGTGGCGTGATACAGGATATTTCCTATCGTGAGGGCGAGGTTGTTAAGGATGGCGATTTGTTGTTTGTCATAGACCAGAAACCCTTCCGTGCTGAATTGAACCGCGCTGAGGCAGAACTGGCACGTGCTCGTGCGCAGGCAGAGCTTGCCAAAGCAGATAGGAAGCGTGCTAAAAATCTTGTGAAGCGTAAGCTTTTGTCCCCGGGTGAATATGACCAGCGTGTTGCCGCCGAAAACCAGGCGAATGCGAATGTACGTTCTGCAGAAGCCACCGTGCAGCTTGCACGCTTGAATCTGGATTACACTGAAATTCGTTCACCGATTGATGGCCGTACCGGTCGTGCCCTGGTCACGAAGGGAAATCTGGTCGCCTCGGATCCAACGCCTGACCAGCTGACCACGGTTCTGTCGCTTGATCCGGTCTACGTTGTTTTTGATAGCGATGAATTAACCTACCTACGCTATTTTATAAACGAGCAACAAACTGTTGGATCAGAAGAAGAGGCGAAACGACCTGTCTATGTCGCTCTCGGGAATGAAGAGGGCTTTCCGCACCAGGGGTACCTCGACTTTGTTGATAATCAGGTTGCGCCACAAACCGGCACGATACGTTTACGCGCGGTTTTAGATAATAAAGACATGTTGTTGATACCAGGTTTGTTTGCACGGGTTAAATTACTGGCGACTAAACCGGTATCAACTCTGTTGATCGATGAGCAGGCGATTCTTACCGATCAAGATCGTAAGTATGTTTATATTCTTGGAGAGGGTAATACTGCGCAACGCCGTGACATTACAATCGGCCGAAGTGTTGAAGGATTGCGCATTGTTAGCGGAGGTCTGAAACCAGGTGACAAGATCATTGTGCACGGGATTCAAAAGATATTTTTTCCGAATGCACCCGTTATGCCACAGATGATTGGTATGGGGGATCCACCTGCCTCGCCAGGACCAGCACCCGGGGCCGGGCAGCCCGAGACCAGTCAAACAGAGGCTGGACATTAAGTTCGGCGGCAATGTGAGTTATTTCCGATGAAAGATTTCTCGCGCTTCTTTGTCGACCGGCCTATCTTCGCAGCCGTGCTCTCGATCCTGATTTTCACTGCGGGACTGATCTCCGTACAGTTACTGCCCATTAGCGAATACCCCGACGTCGTCCCCCCTACTATTAACGTTCGCGCTGTCTATCCCGGCGCCAATCCGAAAGTGATAGCCGAGACGGTAGCGGCACCGCTTGAAGATGCGATCAATGGCGTTGAGAACATGATGTACATGAAATCAGTGGCGAGTAGTGATGGCGTGCTGACAATGAACATTACTTTCAAGCCGGGTACCGATGTCGATCTGGCCCAGGTCCAGGTGCAAAATCGTGTTAGCCAGGCAACTCCGAGACTACCGGAAGATGTGCGGCGCCTGGGTATTGCCGTGCAAAAGAGTTCGATTAATTTGACTATGGTCGTGCACTTGCTCTCGCCGAAGGGAAGTTATGATGCCACTTATTTACGTAACTATGCAGTACTCCATATCAAAGATGAGTTAACCCGTATCCCCGGAGTGGGTGAGGCATTAATTTTTGGTGCGGGTGATTATGCGATGCGTATCTGGCTGGATCCGGATAAAGTCGCAGCTAAGGGTCTGACTGCCAGCGATGTGGTCAATGCAGTGCGTAGCCAAAATATCCAGGTATCGGCAGGTCAAATTGGAGCACCACCGCAACCCAAGACCTCAGCATTTACCATGTCGATCAATGCAAAGGGGCGCCTGGTCACCGAACAGGAATTTGGCGAGATCATCATAAAGGCCGGTGCCAATGGCGAGGTGACTTACCTGAGAGATGTCGCCCGGCTTGAGCTTGGTGCAGCGGACTATGCTTTGCGTTCTTTGTTGAATAACAAGCAGGCAGTAGCAATTCCGATTATGCAAGCGCCTGGCGCCAATGCGATTGAATTGTCCGACAACGTGCGCGGCAAGATGGCTGAACTCGCTAAAGACTTTCCTGATGACTTGTCTTGGCAGGTAGTATATGACCCCACCGTATTCGTACGTGGATCGATAAAGGCTGTTGTCGCCACGTTATTAGAAGCTGTGTTGCTCGTGGTTATTGTTGTGATTTTATTTTTACAGACCTGGCGGGCCTCGTTGATACCATTGCTGGCGGTACCTGTTTCGATCATCGGTACCTTCTCCGTACTGTTACTACTCGGTTTTTCGATCAATACACTGACCCTGTTTGCGATGGTGTTGGCCATCGGTATCGTCGTGGATGATGCGATCGTGGTGGTCGAAAACGTGGAGCGTAATATCGCTTCCGGTTTAACTTCCATCGCAGCTGCACACCGAGCCATGCGTGAAGTAAGTGGTCCCATTATCGCGATCAGTCTGGTCTTGATTGCCGTGTTTGTCCCCATGGCATTCTTGTCCGGTGTAACAGGCCAATTCTATCGTCAGTTTTCAGTGACCATCGCGATTGCCACCGCCATCTCTGCGATCAACTCACTGACACTCTCGCCTGCGTTGGCAGCGGTGATACTCAAGGGTCACAATGATACCCCCGATCGTTTTACGCGTTTAATTGATAAGTTGTTTGGCTGGGTGTTTCGCCCATTTAATCGTTTTTTTCAACGTAGCTCTGACGGTTATACAGGTACTGTAAAAAAATTGTTGAACAGACGCCGCCCTGTATTCGCGGTCTATCTGGTGTTGGTTGGCCTGACCTGGCTACTGTTTTCATCCGTACCGGGTGGCTTCATCCCCACCCAAGATAAGCTCTATTTAATCGGTATCATTAAACTCCCTGAAGGTGCCTCACTGGATCGTACCGAGGCCACTGTGAAAAAAATCAGTAAGCTTGCTATGACTACGGAAGGAATTTCAGATGCTGTTGCTTTTCCTGGTTTGAATGTATTGCAGTTTAGTAATACCCCGAATACAGGCACTATCTTTTTTCCACTAAAGGGCTTTGATGAGCGTTCCCGCTCAGCGGTTGAAATAGCAGGTGAACTGCAGGGTAAGATTTTTTCTGTTCAAGAGGGTTTTGGGCTTGCCATCGCACCACCGCCGATCCTGGGTCTGGGTACAGGTTCTGGCTATAATCTCTATGTACAGGATCGTGCGGGCCTGGGTTACGGCGAGCTACAAAATGCTGTGCAGCAAATGGCGGGTGCGATCACTCAAGTACCTGGTATGACTCAGGCCTTCTCATCTAATCAAGTAAACGTACCGCAACTCGATGTTGAAGTGAATCGTGTCAAAGCAGAGATGCAGGGTGTGTCGATAAGAGATCTGTTTGAGACTCTGCAGATTTATTTGGGCTCGATGTATGTCAATGACTTCAATCGCTTTGGTCGCACTTATCAGGTGATTGCGCAAGCCGATGCGCCGTTTCGTGATAATGCTGAGCAGATTGCCAGTCTGCGTGCTCGAAACAAGAATGGTGAGATGGTGCCGATAGGTGGCCTGGTTAACATCAGTAATACTTTCGGTCCCGATCCTGTCATTCGCTATAATGGTTATCCCGCTGCCGATTTGATCGGTGAATCCGATCCTCGTGTGATGTCTTCAGCACAGGCCTTGGCTACGGTCAGTCAGGTTGCATCACAAGTGTTACCGAAAGGGATGACCATGGAATGGACGGATCTGAGTTATCAGCAATCGACTCAGGGTAATGCCGCGCTGGTTGTATTTCCGTTATCTATTTTACTGGTCTTTTTAGTCTTGGCCGCCTTATACGAAAGTTGGACTCTGCCATTGGCGATTATTTTGATTGTACCCATGTGTATGTTTTTTGCCTTGTCAGTAATTTATTTAATGGGTGGTGATAACAATATATTTGTTCAGATTGGTTTAGCAGTATTGATCGGTCTTGCCTGTAAGAATGCAATCTTAATCGTCGAGTTTGCACGCGAACTGGAACTGGATGGTAAGACACCATTCCAGGCAGCCATAGAGGCATGCCATTTAAGACTACGCCCTATCATCATGACTTCGGTCGCGTTTATTGCTGGAGTGACCCCGATGGTCATCGCTAGTGGAGCAGGCGCCGAGGTACGCCAGGTAATGGGCATAACTGTATTCGCGGGTATGATCGGCGTGACAGTGTTTGGTTTGTTCCTGACCCCGGTCTTTTATACCGGCTTGAGAATGTTAGTGTTAAGAGGAAAAGCAGAGGAATAAGCTTAAAGTAAACCGTAGACGAGAATAAGTATAAACAGGAGGTTACGATGTTAACTAAAACAACAAAACTGATGCTCGCCGGATATTTGTTAGTTTTACTGGGCCTTTTATCAGCCTGCGAGACGATGATTCATTCTCGAGCCGGGACTACGACAACCGTAATTATGATTCGCCATGCAGATCGAACGCCTTCTGGTTCAGCGCTGACCCCACGTGGCCACAAAAACGCGAAAGCACTTATCGCTGCAATTGGTGATATGAAGATTGACGCGATCTATAGCCCGGACCTGGTACGCAACATAGATACAGTAAGGCCCTTAGCAAAACATCTTGGCATTAAAATTAACAAAGTAAGTGATGAACCAAACACACATGACATGGCGATTACCTTTATAGAAGATCACCCTGGTAAAACCGTGTTGTGGGTTGGAAATACATCAAATCTACCGGGTATATATTATGCGCTTGGTGGTGAAGGTGATTCGCCGGTCAAGTATGGTGATTTGTACATACTCAGAGTACCGGATAAAGGTAAAACTCAGGTCGAGAAAAAGACCTGGGGAGACAATAAATAAGGCGTAGTTGCAATAAACAAGAATGTGTACAGTTCAGCGCTTAGTTCTGGCATGGAAGCTGCATTTTACAGGGCATAAGTCTGATCTGGCAGAGGCCTACATTCAATTTTGGCTTTTTTCAGATTGTAACGGCGAAATAAATGGCTACAAGGATACTATCCGCGAAGATGGGTGGTAGACAAGCGGCAATATATTTCCCTTTTTAAGCAATAGGAAAAAAAATGCCTTATTCAAACTTTCAACTTCTCGGCATGATGTTAGCATCGCTGATAGTGGTACAGGGTTGTTCAAGCATGAGCCGTTCGGGTCAGGATATCGGCGATACAACCCATGGTATGACGCGCGACATAGGTGTGAGTAGTAGAGATTTTGTCCGTGATATCGGTGATCTTACCCATGATGTGGTTCACACAAGTAGCCGAGAAATCCGCTCTGTTGTCATCAAACCGAGAAGTAAATAGCTCCCTGGATTCAGTTTATAACCCGATATGGGAGGGGCTATTAATTGGCTGCTAGCGTATTGTGGTCCTTTTCATTGTCCTGTATCGTTTTGTCCATACCTTTTAGCAAATAAAGACAATTAAGTAATGAGTGACAATGGCAAATCATTTCTTGTCATGTTAAGTGCATTGGTATTTTATGCATGGGGCTGGGAGTATCTGGATTTTATCTATGACAATATTGGGAACATCAGCATTATCATTCTCAATTATGTTGTAATCCCATTTTTCCTATGCACAGTATTCTGGTTCTGGACGCAACATAAATATAAATTCAGTGTCGGCGTGATGCTTTGGATCCCCGTCATCGTTATAAATCGCATGTTAGATTTTGTCTGGGAACCATTTTTGTGGTTAATGGCATCCGCTAGTATCAGCCTGATGATATTAAAACTACTCGATTTAGTCTTAACAAAAAAATTACACAAGAGAGAGTTATGAAGCTGGAAGAATTACTAGACACACTAAAAGAATCGCCTGATATCATTGAGTTTGAGGATACAATGGCAGTGATTGAAGAAAACTATTTGTTTACACCGGTATCATTTAACAATGGTGATATGCTCAATGCGGCTGAGCAAAACTCAGGTTCATGTAAATTGTTTGCTTTTGCACAATTGCATGGGCTCAGCCAACAGGACACGCTTTTTTGTTTTGGAAAATATTATCGTGACGATGTTTTAAAACATCCCGATGCAGATGACCATCAGAATATCCGGAACTTTATGAAAACAGGCTGGGATGGAATTCAATTTGAGAAAATACCGTTAACTAAGAAATAAACACCAGGGTTAGCTATTATAAAAACAGGGAGCCGTATTAATGGGTATTGAGATGTTGTTGTCATGGGTTTACCCCATCATTTACTTATCTATCGCAATTTGTTGCTTTACTTTTATCAGGCATCAAATTGGTGTCTTGTTAGGTATTGCCTTTAGCCTGTCGCTAGTAACATCATTGACCTGGCGCGTGGTCAGTCTTCTAGGGATGAGAGACTTTGATGATCTTACGCCGATGTATACTATTCTAAAAATTATCAATCCAGTATTGTTTATTGGATTTGCGGTGTTAACTATTATTGCTATCGTAAAAATAGGAGAAATAGTTAATGCTGGTGCGCAACCGAATGGAAAAAAAAGCTTGGGGCAAAGGGCTAGTCACGATAATGCTAGTTTGGGCGAAAATGATTTAGATGGTTGTTAACCCGATTTGCATATTTGATCGTTAATATTCAGTTAGACTGAATTGATTTTAAGTTATTGATATTACTCACCTAAAGAGGAAGTAACATGGATATTTCACTCATCATATTTCTCGTCATTATCGTTGCCATCGTATTCTATATTATTGCGATATTTAACCAGTTAGTGGCGCTGAAAAACCGTTACAAAAATGCTTTTGCCCAGATCGAAGTGCAGTTAAAGCGCCGTTACGATTTAATCCCAAACCTTATTGAAACGGCCAAGGGTTACCTTAAACATGAACGTGAAACTCTCGAAGCGGTAATCTCGGCACGTAACTCTGCGGCCAAAGGTCTTGAAGCCGCCGCTGCCGATCCTGGTAATGCTGATGCGATGAAAAATTTGATTGGTGCAGAGGGTGCCTTAGCCGGCGCGATGGGGAAACTGAATGTTGTAATGGAAGATTACCCCGATCTAAAAGCCAACCAAAACATGATGCAGCTTAGTGAAGAGTTGATCAGCACTGAAAACAAAGTTGGCTTTGCACGCCAGGCATTCAATGATCAGGTAATGGCATACAACACCTACAAGCAAAGTTTCCCGCAGGTAGTATTGGCCGGTGCTTTTGGTCATGGCCAGGATGCCACCTTGCTTGAGTTTGAAGATAGTAAGGAAATTCAGGCGGCACCTAAAGTTTCTTTTTAATCGATGGATTTTTTCCAGGCACAAGATTCTGCACGGCGAAGCACGACACGTTTGGTGATTTTTTTCGTGCTGGCTGTGCTCAGCTTGATCATCTTCACTAATGTATTGGTGATGGTGCTTTTCGGTTTTCTCGAGGCAGGTGAAGAAGGTCTCACTCTCGCGGTAATTCTTTCCAAGTTTGATTGGCAGGCCTTCTTCGTTATAGGCGGCCTGGTATCGCTAGTTATCATCGGCGGCAGTGCCTACAAAACGATGGCGCTGTCAGGTGGCGGTGTTGTAGTTGCGGAGTCGTTAGGTGGGAGGCTGATAAGTCAGAACACAACAGACTTGCACGAACGCAAGGCCTTAAATGTTGTGGAAGAAATGGCGATCGCATCAGGCACACCTGTTCCACCTGTGTATTTGCTAGAACACGAAGAGGGTATTAATGCCTTTGCAGCAGGCTACACCCCCAGTGATGCAGTAATCGGCTTAACCCATGGCACTATTTCTTATCTGTCACGCGAGGAATTACAGGGTGTCGTCGCCCACGAGTTTAGTCATATTCTGCATGGCGACATGCGACTCAATCTGCGCTTGATTGGTATATTGCATGGCATTCTTCTCATCGGTTTAATTGGATATTATATCTTAAGATCGGTCAGAGGCGGCTCGAGTAAAAATGCGGGGCCGATCCTGGGCCTGGGTTTAGGCTTATTGGTGATTGGTTTTACCGGTACTTTTTTTGGAAACCTGATCAAGGCCTCGGTCAGTCGTCAACGCGAGTTTCTTGCCGATGCCTCTGCGGTTCAATTCACACGCAACAAAGACAGTATCGCTGGTGCGCTCAAAAAGATCGGTGGGCATGCGTTTGGCTCTGAGCTTGACTCTGCGGAAGCACCTTCGATGAGTCATGCTTATTTTAGCAAAGGTGTGGGTTCCTTTATGCAATCCATCTTTGCTACCCATCCACCACTGGATGTGCGCATTAAACGAGTTGATCCGACCTGGAACGGTGTCTATGCACCTGTAACGGCGGAGGTAGTAGAGTCAGTAGAGGAAGATACGGCGGTAAAGCAGCAAGCTAAACAGCAAGCCAAGAAAGAGACGATGCAGTCAGTTACGGGGGTTATAGTTGCAAGTCAGGTGCTAGACTCTGTTGGTCAAACCAGCCCTGAGCAACTGGATTATGCCGTTTCGCTGGTGCGCGATATTCCGAAAGATATTCATGATGCTGTGCATGAGCCTTATGCTGCACGTGCCGTGATCTATTGCATGGTCATCGACAAACAAGATGATATAAGGCAAAAGCAACTTCAACAGCTCAGAGAGTTCGGCGACACCGGTATTTTTGAACTGACTGAGAAGTTACTGGTCGCAGTCAATAATCTGGATATTAAGTTTAGATTGCCTTTGATCGATATGGCATTGCCATCACTGCGACAACTATCTGAGGCGCAGTACCAACTATTTAAAAAGAACTTATTGTTTCTTATGCAAGCCGATAACCGCATTGATATATTTGAGTGGTCGTTGCAAAAAATTCTATTCCATCATCTTGATGCCGAATTTGGTAAACCGAGTAAGCGGATAGCTAAATACGGTTCACTCAATACTGTAAAGGATGACATTAATGTTCTGCTGAGTATGTTGATCCATGCCTGTGTGCAGGATAAAAGTCAAATCAAGGCCGCCTTTATTGCAGCAGAAAAAGAACTTGGTTTTAATAACCTGATTTTGCTCTCGCGTAAACAAATTAAAATAGAAACGCTTGGGCGTGCGGTTGATAAGTTGGCATTGTTAAAGCCACTATTGAAACCACGACTGTTAAAAGCCTGTCTGGTGGTTATTACTCTGGATCAGGAATATTCACCCAATGAAATGGAACTTATGCGCGCCATCGCTGATGTTCTAGATTGCCCGTTACCACCCTATCTGGCTTAAGCACCTCAAAACGTTGTGAACAGTAGTTTACCCTTCAGTTACACACCCCCGGCGGATAACGGTCTGGACATCCTGTATCAAGACAATGAGTTGCTTGTGATTGATAAGCCCGCTGGTTTGCTCTCAGTACCGGGTCGAGATGAAGATAAACAGGATTGTCTGATTCGGCGCGTGCAAACAGAGTTCCCCTCAGCGCTTATCGTGCATCGCTTAGATATGGCAACTTCTGGGGCGATGGTTATCGCCCTGAATGATGAAGTTCATCGTAAATTGAGTATCTTATTTGAAAAACGCAAAGTTCAGAAACGTTATGTGGCGATTGTTGATGGGCTTGTCAATAATAACGAGGGTTTGATTGATTTACCTTTGATAACAGATTGGCCCAACCGTCCAAAACAAATGATCGATCATGAGCGTGGAAAGGCCTCACGTACACGCTATCATGTTATGTCCTATGATCAGGAGGCGAAAACAACACGACTTGAATTGATTCCTGAGACGGGGCGCACGCACCAAATAAGAGTGCATTTAATGTCATTGGGGCATGCAATTCTTGGTGACAGGCTCTATGCCAGTGATGAAGTTATTGCCAAGGCTAACCGTCTGTTATTGCACTCAAGTTATTTATCGTTTAGTCATCCTGTTAGTGACGAGCAACTTGAAGTGAATTCGGTGATACCTTTCTAGTTATATTTACGCTCGGAATGCAGTAGCAAATGGCATGCAAGGTAGTTCGATTATCTAGCATCGAGATCTCACCAACATCTTCGGGTTTATTCAAGGCATGTTTCAGTTCAACTGTATCAAGAATCTATCTCATATCTTTATTAGCTAATTTTCACCATTAGACGATTTTTTGATCAATAAATGATCAGTTAATCAAAGAAATTACCATATTCTGATCTATACACTCGACGGATCCCTCAGATTTAAGTATAAAGGTGTAACAAAACGCATCACCAGGGGGTGCGCAGTGTATTGCGAATATTTCGGACTAAAAGATTATCCTTTTCTATCCACGGCTGACCGACGCTTTTTCTACCTTAGTGAAAGCCAGGCGAAGGCCAAAGACTATCTGAGTTATTTACTGGTGCTACGTGATGGCATGGTAGTTGTTACCGGTGAGCCAGGTATTGGTAAGTCAGTCTTGCTTGATCAAGCCATCAACGATATGCCCGAAAAACTCAGCATTGCTCATTTGAATCAGACGCTGTTGACCCATGATGAATTTTTATTGTCGGTGTGTATGCAGTTTGGTTGTACGCCAGAGTGTAAGGATAAGCCTGAGCTGTACAAGGCCATTCAGAATCATGCCATGGATAAGCACCTCGAGCTAACCCCAGTATTGATCGTTATCGATGAAGCACAAAATCTGAGTCCGCTGGTATTAGAAGAGATTCGTCTGCTGGCGAATATGGAAATGTTTGGGCGCAAACTGATTCAGGTCATTCTGCTTGGCTTACCCGAACTAGCAATGAATATTACTGCATTACCAAGTGATGCCTTTTCCCAATTGGTACGTCTCAATCATCAACTTGAACCTCTCTCGCGCGAAGAGATCTGTGAATATATTGATTACAGACTGTATGTTGCGGGTAATGATGGTCGCCTGGAATTTCCCAGAGAGTTGATCGATGGAGTTCTGTGTTACACCGGAGGTATCCCTCGATTAATCAACCAGTTATGTGACATGATGCTGGTCACCGCATTTATCAATAAAACGGATCAAATCGATACGTATTGTCTGCACAGTGCGATCCAGAAGTTGGCCTGGCCATTATATATAGAGCGCAAGAGTGAATTGCCATTGCGACACGTGGCTCAGGATGAGGTGGATATACGTCCACTACCGCTACTGGTCGTGCGAAAAAATGATGTCATCGTCGGCAAGTATTTATTGAACCAAAAGCGAATGCTGATCGGTCGGCAAAAGAACCTGGACATTGCTATCGACGAGGCACGTTCCAGCCGAATTCATGCCCAGCTCGTCTATATGGATGGTGAGTTTTTTATCCATGATCTGAACAGTATGAATGGAACCCACCTGGATGAAAAAAGGATCAAATGGCATGCCTTGTCTGATAACGATACTTTACGCATTGGCCAGCATACATTCACGTATCAGGTAGCGGACGAAGAAGAAGCGGAGGAGTTGATCCTACCTGATCTGGAAGAAGAGTCAGCCGCGATTGCTTGACGTGCGACAAACAAGAGAATTTTTTTAAATAACTGTTAAAGATTACATTGTCGACAGACAAACATAAGGAGTAGGTATGCCAGGGTATAAAGCAATAGTAATGGGCGAAAATGTTGAATTTATCGTTGATGAAGAATCACAATTTCTAGATTTCTCCAGCACCGTTCTGGTTAATGCTGATAACGAATCAAATGCACAGGAGTCAGCCCTGGCAATGGTACGTGAAGAACTTTTATCCCAGTCCTTTATTGAGGAATGGGATGAGGCGCCGATTGCGATTGGTGAAATAAAACAGGTCGATGTACTGGCTACTACTGGAATTGATGGTGATTTTATCTGGCATTTTCCAGAAGACGACTTTCTGGACGACGAAGCTTAACCTGCTTAGTGGATACATCTAACTGAGTTTAGGAAAAATTTCTTCTAGCGATGTCTTTTCGATTTGATCGACAGGGGTGAGCGACTCTTCTTCAAGAATCCGTTTAATATTTAGCTCCGTATCTTTCGGTTCAATAACATTCTTGATTTCGAGCCGTTTGGTTTTGTCATCCCAGGTTTGAGTCGATAAATTAAAAATGCGACGCTGCTTATAGTATTGCTTGTCCTTGTCTTGAACTAACAGGACTATTGGCCGCAGACGCGTTTTTTCTGTTGCTGAAAGCACAATCCCGATCTGGCCATCGTTGAGCTCGACCACGGTGCCAACAGGGTAGATGCCCATACATGACATGAATTGTTCAACCAGACCTTGATCAAAATCGTCTTTTGCCCAGCTGAAAATATTCTGCAGAGCCTTATAGGGTGATATGCCATCGTGATAGCAGCGATCACTAGTGATGGCATCATAAACATCAACGATTGATGACATCTTGGTAATCAGACTGATGTGGTCGGCTCTGAGTTGCTCGGGATAACCTTTACCGTTGACGCGCTCATGGTGGTGCAAGACAACCTCAAGTGATTCCATCGGCATACCCTCATCCGTTTTCAGAATTTTGTAACCTTCTACTGGATGGGCCTTCATGATCTCGTATTCTTCCGGTGTGAGTCTGCCCGGTTTATCAAGGACTTCACTGGGTATTTTTAGTTTGCCGATGTCATGTAGCAGGGCACCAAGCCCCAATAATTCAAGCTCGATTCTTTGCAGTTTCATATGGCGTCCGAAAGTCAAAGCCAGGATGCAGACATTAATGCTATGGGTCAGCGTGTATTCGTGGCGTTCTTTTAGATAGGTTAACCACTGCATGGCATGGGGGTTGACTATGATGTTTTCGGTCATCTCACTGACCAAACCTTTAGCATCCTCGACGTTAACTCTAGTATTGCTAGTTATATCTTTGTAGGTTTTGCTGATGTAATTGCGAGTTGCGTTGTAAATTTTGCGCGCACGATAGAGGTGCTCTCTGAATTGTGAACCGGCGCCGCCCGATTGATTCGCGGCGTGACCGGCTAAATTGTTTGACTTGTGCTGGCCACGAGTTGCCAATAGCTCAAGCTGTGGCCTGACGGAATGATCAGATTGATCTGGATCAATATATACAAACTGACAGACACGCCTGACTTCTTCAATCTCATCCTCACTGTTGAGTGGGAAACCTTGAAACAGGAACGGAGATTCAAGCCAGGGGATATCTAATTCATTGACATACATGCCAATTTTTAAGTCAGCAACGTCTACCTTAATAGAGCCAGAACCAGATTCTTGCATATTATAAAACTCGACAACTTAAGGTTTTGAAACCGGTTTACAACCAGCCAACGACTTTCAGCGCTAAATGCATAATATTTAGACTATATATAATATGAGTTGCACTTGGTGCTAAGTCAAGCAGTTTGCCTGAATAGTAGCTGTAGCAGCCGAAAATCCGCCGTATTTCTGATATTATGCGATTAAATTATTTGCTACCTCTGTTATCAAGAACGGTTAAGTACAGGAAATCACTTGGAAAAATATAGATCAGAATATTGGCAAGTCGACTTGCCTGTCGAATGGAAAGTCGAAGTGGAAGACGATGTTGTTTCTCTGTTTCATCCAGACAGCAACGGTACGTTGACCTTTAGTGCGGTACGCGAGCAAGAAGACATATCAGATGAGTATATTGAAGAGTTAGCAGCTGAGCATCTTGATGCCGGTGCTGAATTATTCGATGCCGAGTTTGAGTCTTTTTCGGGCGTTACTTGTTGCTATGACGATGATCAGGAGTATTGGTGTGAATGGTACTTATGTTCAGGGCCTGTATTGTTATTTATTACCTATAGTTGTCCACTGGATGACGAAGGTGAAGAAGAGGATGTCGTAGAAAGTATATTGGAGTCGCTCGCTGCACGTGATAGCAAAAATCTACACTAGTCATTTGGGTGAATAAAATTAAAGTAAAAAGGTAAAGCATGTCAGACAATTTTGAAAATCCATACCAGACACCAAAGAGTGCCGTTGACGTAAAGCTAAGCAATAATGCGAGTAACATCTGGCGAAAAAAATCTGCAGTGGTGGTGACAAGAGAGACCATCTGGCCTAAGCGCTGTATTAAATGCAACGAGCCGACAGAAAATAGCCTCAACCGGACGCTGGCGTATGTGAACCCATGGATATATTTATCAATCCTGATTAGCGTGCTAATCACGGTGATATTAGCGTTGATCTTTCAAAAGAAATTCAAAATGGAATTACCTCTCTGTGATAGGCATGCTGCCTATCGTAAACGCGTGATTCTGATCAACTGGTTGTTGTTTCTAGGGATGATCGGGTGCTTTTGGCTCACCTTCGCAAACATCTATGAGTTTGGTGCACTGATAGGGCTGGCTATCCTGCTTGTGATGGTGATTTTTGGTTTTTCAAATCGCCTTGCCTATATTGGACGTTTCAAGGATCCGTATATTCACGTGCGCGGTGCAAAAAAGGCGTTTCTCGATTCACTGGATGAGTTTGAACAATAATGGGATCACAGCCAATGAGATCCAATCCAGAGAAGTTAATCAAAAAACATCAAGAGTTAATCCATTCTGACATGATGAAAGTGACTTCTCATATACAGCGACCGGAGAAAGACACAGACTGGATAGTGAATACTATTATGATTGAGGGTTACGATGTACCTTTTCGTTTCAAACGAAAGAAACAGTTTAAAAATACCAAGGGTGCCAGGGTCAATATGACGTACTATCGTGAGGTAGAAAATGTGGGTGGCCTGGAAATGGAAGTGATGACCGTGGTCAGGGTTAAACTATCCTAATGCTCTACGTTTTGAAATTCCCTTTATAAGCTATATAAATAGTCAACATATCAAGAGTAGAGATAACGTCCATGGATCCTTTACAACTTTTACGCAGTTTACCTTTGACACTGGTATTAATAGTTATCTCGGTGATCGTTGCGATGGCATCTTCGTTTGGTGAAAATGTCGAGATGCTTTACCCGTTCTTTATTTCGAAATATCTTGAGGCAGGACTGCCAGAGATTATGGAAGGCGAAGTATGGCGTCTGATTACCCCGATCTTTATACACTTTGGTCCAATACATATAATATTTAATTCATTGTGGATGTATAACCTGGGTAGTGTGATAGAACCTCGACAAGGTTCACCTCGCCTCGGTTTACTAGTCGGCGTTATGGGTATTTTAAGTAACCTTGGACAGTTTTTATGGGATGGCCCAGGTTTTGGTGGATTGTCAGGTGTTGTATATGGCCTGTTGGCTTACATCTGGGTGCAAGGTAAACTCAATCCCCGCTTTGGTCTTATCCTGCACCCACAGATCGTTTACATGATGATGATTTGGTTCGTTCTATGCTGGTCGGGTCTGATTGGTAATATTGCAAACATGGCTCATACCATCGGTTTGCTTTCAGGTTTGCTACTCGGCTGGATTTTTTCTCCGAATAAAAAAATAAACCTTTCTGATTTTACGCATTAGTGGATACAGACTTACAACAAAAGCAGTGTCAACGTTGCAACAAATCGTTTACTTGTCGCGCTGATTCAATTTCCAACTGCCAATGTAATGGTGTTTCGCTTTCTACTCAGGAACGCGACATAATCGCTAGCAAGTATTCAGACTGCCTTTGTACTGAGTGTCTGCGTGAGATTAAAAAAACCAAAAGCCTTTAGAAAAATAATTTGTTTATAAAAATATTGGGTGATATTCCCGTAATTTAATTGATCTTATCCCAACCTGGCTAGTTGTGATCCAGTTCAATCCATTCTTGTAAAACTACTTTCATACTATTGTCTAATGTTAGTATAGGAATGTGCTCATTCCGCTAGCATTTTTATCGTCATTTTAGTTATTACAGTAAAAATCATATGGAGTACGACATGATTGACATGAAACAAATAAAGGAAAATGTGTCTAGTAAGATTAAAACCTACCAAACACATGAAGAATCAGAACAGCCCGTGAAGGAAGCCCGACCCACAACACGGAATACCCCTGCAAAAGAAGGTTCAGCATCAATTGGTGCATCAATACGCATCAGAGGCGATGTTACCGGTGATGAAAATCTAATTATTCAGGGTGAGGTAGATGGCACCATCAAAGTTCAGGGCCATAACGTGACGATTAGCAAGACTGGAAAAGTGAAGGCAAATATTGAAGCAAATCAAATCATCGTGGAAGGCAAGCTTGAAGGTGATATGAATGGTGATGAGAAAGTCATCATCCGTGAGTCTGGTAATGTCTATGGTAATATTGTTGCACCCAGGGTGACTTTAGAAGATGGTGCCATGTTTAAAGGTAGCATCGAAATGGAGCCGCGTAGTGCAGCAAGTTCACAGCCTCGATCAGGTATGAATAAGTTGCAAGATAACGATTCAGCTGAAAGAAAGTCAGCCTAGATATAAAATTCAGATAAAATTGTAAACGCCATGTTAGTAAAACCAATGTTGGCTGTTGATGAACCCAGCCAGGAAGCAGACTGTTCTATAAAAAGTCCGCTTCTGTCTGATCTATTGGGTGCATACACAGAGGAAGGTTATTATCAAGTGCTGGATACCATGCCTGCGCATAATCAATTGATTGATTATTTTTCACGGCTGCACTGTAAATTATTCCTGCCGGGTTGTCATGAGTCATTACTTAGTCTCAAGATGGATGAGCTGGACACCGAGACAAAACTCAATCGTGCCCTGATAAAACATATTGGCTTGAAAAAACAAAGCAAGGCGGCACTGACGTTGATCTTGTTATGGGATCTGCCTAATTATCTTGAGCCCGAAATACTTGAGGCATTGATTCAATATTTACTACCGCATTGCAAAGAGGATGTGATGTTGCATGCTTATATTCACACCCGTGAACAGATGCCTGTACTACCCGGTGTCTATAAGATTCATAGTGGTGATAAGTCTACTGTGGTCAGCAAAGAGCAAACAAAGGGGCAAAGCTGCTCAAGCCCTATGTATTATCAGGAGACACTGCAAAAACTCATGTCGCCTTTCCTGGTCCAGCGTAGCATCCTGCTGTCTGGTGGTATGCAGGAGTATCTCCTGCAGCGTCGTTAGTGGAAAAATTAATCAACTAAAAATAAGGACAAAACTGATAGCGGGTGAGGCTATGAAACTGCTCGATGATGATTAGCAACTTCATCGAGTAGTACTCGTTGGGCAATAAAAAGCGTATAATCCAGCGTAAGATTAATTTATTGATGTCGTAAAATATTGATCAACAGACCCGCTACCATTATCTCCGTAATTATCTTGCTTTGCCTGACAAGTCTGTCAGGCTGTGTCTCAAGATACCCCCCGTTAGACCCGGTTCGACCATTGTCCGGTGATTGTAATGACTACGCTCAGTTTTCAGTTTCGATCATAAAACAACGCGATCAGGGCTTTTCAAAGCGGGCAACCATCAATATTGCAGGATTTTCGGTTGGTGATCAGGCAAATCGTGATTTGCTATACGCTGAATACAAACCTATTTTCGAAATTGTTTATGCTGACTACTTGATCAAATCATCAGGTATAAGGGCGGCAGGCAGGGTATTCTGCGAACATCAATTAAGAGAGTCCTGGCTGCCATTGGTTACCGAGCGTTACAAGGTGGCAGCAGAGATCATACGTTTATGCCAGAATGCCAATGATGCAGAATCGGATATGGAATTATGCATCCTGGCCAGGGCCAAAGGAAAACCCAGCCCAGAACTTGAAAAACCGCCTGTATAATAGCAATGGTGAATATTGGAAAAGTTGGATGAATGAGCGAATCGATGAACTAGAAACACAACTGGCCTTTCAGGACAGTACTATTGCCTCTCTCAACGAGGTGGTGACGGATCAACAAAATCAAATAGACATACTTCGTCAACAACTCGAAGAGGTAAAGCTGCAAATGCAGTCTTTAGCCGAAACGATTAATAGCCCAGATGGAGACGAACCACCGCCGCCGCATTACTAGGCCTGGGAGTGATAATGACAGAAGGTGTACGTGCATTTGGGATGGACATGGTTGATAAGGTAGCAATGCCGCATGTCATGACATTTATCCACACTAAGCTACATGAATTCGATACACGTCTTATCGAATGGATTAAACTGCTGCCGCTGAATAAAAAGGCAATCCTGCATGGCTGTTGTACTTATCCGTTAAGAATAAAACCACGCTCACGTAGTTACAAATCTGGCTATCGCTTACGTGCCAGTGTCAATACAGAACTGGAGCCGCCATTCATTTATCAGCATTGGGGTAGGATACCTTCAAAAAAATGTAAACAGGGCTGGTATTCGGGGGCGAAGATTTTTAGTTTTGATGATCTGGAAGAATGTGCGGTGCACACCTTGGCCCATGAGTGTTTTCATTTTTTAAGTCATTCTAAACAGGTTGCAGATAAAAATACCGAAGCCAATGCAAATTGGTGGGCAGACATGTGGACAGATGAGTTTCGTTTAACACGAACACAGTATTAACCGTTTGTTACTAAACGGCATTAAACAAAGGGGGAGTCATGGCAAGGATTGTCTACGGTGTATCCGGAGAAGGTTCAGGGCATTCTTCACGCGCCCGTGAAATACTTTCGCATTTGATAAAAAGTGGACATGAAGTCAAGGTTGCCAGTTATGATCGTGGCTATCGAAACCTGAGTGATCAGTTTGATGTCCATGAAATAACCGGCTTAACGATTGTCAGCAATGACAACAAGATCTCACCGATACGAACACTACTGGAAAACCTTAAGGGCCTGCCCGATGGTGTTAAAAGTTTTCGTAAAACGCGTAAGCAATTATTTAAACAGTTTCAGCCTGAATTTGTTATAACTGATTTCGAACCGACCACAGCATACCTGGCAAATTATTATAATATCCCGCTTATCTCTTTGGATAACCAACACCGCATGCGCTACATGGAATATTCGCGGCCGAGTGATTTAGCCAAAGACGCATTAGTTACCGAAGCGGTGATCAAGGCAATGGTACCGAAACCGGATGTCTCCTTAGTCACCACCTTTCATTTTGGTAAAATAAAAAACCATCACACTTATTTGTTTCCACCCATATTACGCGAGGCTGTTTTGTCCTTAACGCCGAGTGTAAAGGATCATATTTTGGTTTATGCCACTTCAGGTTTTGAGACCTTGCTTGACCAGTTAAAAGATTACTCGCGTGAAACGTTTGTCGTTTATGGTTATGACAAGGATGAGCAGGAGGGCAATATTCAATATCGTCCGTTTAGCAAAACGGGCTTTCTTGAAGATCTTGCCGCATGTAAGGCGGTAATCGCAACCGCTGGTTTTACCTTAATCACTGAGTCGTTGTATTTAGCCAAGCCATATTTAGCTCTGCCTATGAAAGGTCAGTTTGAACAGGCACTCAATGCATTAATGTTAAATGAACTTGGTTATGGTAAAGCCAGCTTTGATTTAAAGAAAGATGACATTGCGACTTTTCTATATCAACTTCCAGAATATACTGAAAATCTGATTGATTATCCCCGCCAAGGAAATCAAAAAATCACAGCGTTTATTGATGAATTACTTGAAGCAGGAGGCGATAAGTTACAAAATGTTAGTCGCCACTCCAATCGGAAATAAGATAGCGATAAGCTTATGTTAACGACTGCTGCGACAACTACCGATTTTATTCAGGCACATATTATCCGAGGCCGGCTTGAGGCAGAGGGGCTGCACCCTAGTGTTGCCTTCGAACACCATATCAGGATGAACTGGTTTATTTCCAATGCATTGGGTGGTGTGCGCGTACAAGTACCCCCTTCAGAACAAGAACAAGCGCTAGACATCGTCAAGCAGATCAATGCGAATAATTATCAGGCGTTACTTGAGGAACAGGAAGAGACGCAGGATGATTTGTGCTGCCCTGCCTGTGGTTCGAAGGATGTCCGCCGTAGCCGTTTTACTGAGTCACTGGCACTGGTGGTGCTTTGGTTTATGATGTTACCAATTCCATTTCAAACCGGTGCCTATAATTGTCAGTCCTGTAAACACCACTGGGTTAGCCAAGCCGGCAAAGGCATCGGTGTTGGACTATCCTTGTTCGCCATTCTTTTTGCCCTGGTTATTTATTATGTTATAGCGATCATATCGATCGGTGTTCTCCGTTTTACTTCTTACATCTTGCCTTAATGCCAGCTGAGCAACACCCACAACTCCCAAACGTTATCGAGATGCAGGATAATCAGCAAGCCGATGTGGTGGCACTGGTAGAAGCCGCAATGAATGCTGAGGAGGCAAAATGGGCTCAGCAGACCTTCAGGTTTCACTTCGCTTGCTGCAAGCAGGGAATTGATTCGACACGCAAATTTTATGTTGCACGAATCGAAGATGTAATTGTGGGTGTCGCCGGTTTACACCGGTATCGCTGGGGGCCGGATGAAAACGTCTGGTTATCCTGGTTTGCGGTTGCGCCTGATTATCAGGGCCGAGGTATTGGTAAATACTTACTTAAGTCTGTCTGTGATGTGGCACGAGAGCAGGGCTACAAAAAGATCTTCATTGAAACCTATCAGCAAACTACCTTTGAGCGCGCTATTGAATTTTATCAACGACAGGGATTTAGGCAGGTTGGTTCAGTCGAACAATTTATGCCTGATAGTAGTGACATGCTGGTTTATATGCTGGCGCTGGATGCTGCTGTTTGAGTATATACATGGCAATGGCCTGCAAAAAAACATGGATTATATTGTCGGGTACATTTATTAAACCTGCTGGCTTTAGCGCGATTTTTGTTCAGTTGTGATTCAGGTTGGTATTTTAACCTATATATAAGGCATAATTGTCGATACTTATGAATACAAGATACTTAATATCTTCAGACAAACATTGAAAGGATAGGAACGTGAAAATTCACACTAGCAGATTTATTGCAGTCGTCGCTTTTGCCGCTTTATCTGGGCTGGCCTTTAACGCATCGGCGGGCGACTCAAAATACAAGACTCAAAAAGAAAAGTTGAGTTATACCGTGGGAACTCAGATGGGTACCAGTCTGAAGCAGCAAGGTCTCACCGAGCTTGACCCAAAGATTATTGCCGAAGCTATTGCCGATGTATTGGCGGGTTCCGAGCCGAAACTTAGCCAGAACGAAATGCAAGCGGCGATCAAGAAATATCAAAAAGATATGGAAATTAAACGAAATACTGCGGTTAAAAAGGAAAAAGCAGCCGGCGATGCATTTCGTGCAAAGAACAAAAAGAGCAAAGGTGTTACGACACTAAAAAATGGCATTCAATACGAAATACTGAAAGCAGGCAAAGGTCCCAAGCCCAAGATAACCGATACGGTTACCGTTCATTATCATGGTACTTTGATTGATGGCTCGGTCTTTGACAGTTCTGTTAAGCGTGGCAATCCTGCGACTTTCCCACTCAATGGTGTTATCAAGGGTTGGGGTGAAGTATTGCCGCTGATGCCTACTGGTTCAAAATGGAAAGTGGTTATCCCACCTGAGCTTGCATATGGTGAACAGGGTGCGGGCGCAAAAATTGGTCCAGGCGCAACCTTAATATTCGAGATTGAATTGCTCGAGATTAAAAAATAAGCTTTAAATACGCTCAATAAAACGGCATTGCCTGATCGCTTCACGGATCGCAATGCCGTTTTTTTATGCGTGGGATTTTTAAGAGATATTTATTGTTACTTAGTTGTTGTAATCGCTGCTAATTTTTTTCTGCTTGCGACAGGCAAGCACATTTGTTTCAATTCATAGTCCGTCCGGACATCATCTAACGATTATTAGACCATGCAGCCTGCACAATTTTGGAAACGCGCGATTGTCTTTGTTGATATGGATGCTTTTTTTGCCTCCATTGAACAACTCGATGAGCCTTCGTTACGCGGGCGGCCTGTTGCAGTAACAAATGGTTTGCGTGGCACCTGTATTATTACCTGTTCTTATGAAGCTCGTGCCATGGGAGTCTATACAGGAATGCGTGTTCGTGATGCACAACAGTTGTGTCCACGTCTGGTACAACGACCAGCTCGCCCGGAACGTTATGCTCAAATAGCAACACGCATGACCGATGCCTTACGCGAGAGGATTAGTCCGGACCTGGAGATATTTTCTGTTGATGAGGCCTTTCTTGATGTCACACATTGCCAGAAGTTATTAGGCACACCGGAGTCTATTGCGCGCCAGACAAAGGCGCTAATCGAAGAAGTAGTAGAGCTGCCTTGTACCGTGGGAGTGAGTGGTGACAAGACGACGGCCAAGTACATTGCCAAGTCTCACAAACCAAATGGTGTGGGTGTACTACCATCCTGGCAGGCGTGTGAGCAACTAAAAGATGTGCCGGTGACCAAGCTGTGTGGGATTGCGGAGGGTATTGGTCGTTTCCTGGCGGCGCGCGGTGTTTATACCTGTGGCGACATGGCATCTTTGCCGGTTGGTGTGCTGGGCAAGCGCTTTGGTTACCCAGGCCGACGCATATGGTTAATGTGCCAGGGACTGGATCCAGATCCAATACACACTAGTGTTGCTGCACCCAAAACCCTGGGGCATGGAAAAGTCATGCCGCCGGATACCAAAAATGCTGATGTCCTGATCATGTACCTCTCTCACATGAGTGAAAAACTTGCGACACGTTTGCGCCGTCACTCTTTGCAGGCCAGGAGTTTTTCGATTGGTTTATTAACTCGCTACGGTTGGCTCGGTGATACCTATCGAAGCACATTACCCAGTAACGATGGTAAGTTGATCATGAGTCTGACGCGGCAGATGCTGGACGAACACTGGCGTGGTGAAGGCATCTCACAAGTGCAGATTACCGCGCTGGATCCTTGTCCGGTAGACGGTCAGTTGGAGCTGTTTGGTGACGATCAGCACGAGCGACAGGCGGTGAATAAAGCCGTGGATAGCGTTAACCAGCGTTATGGTGAACTGACATTGGGGCCGGCACGTTTGTTAAAGCGCTCTGACATGCCGAACGTGATTTCGCCGGCGTGGAAACCGAATGGACCGCGCCAGTCGATTTAGTTTTAGAAATACCAGCTTAGGTAACCTTGCGTCACATTACGAGTAAAGGTCTCACCTGCAACATTAGAGCTATTATCCGTATAAGTGTAACGGACGCCAAGTTCGAGCCCCGCTGTGGGGCTGGCATATATATTAAAGCGATACTGAAAGCGATCATCTTCTCGGATGCCCGATATAGGTACGGCTTCATAGACACTATTGCGAAGCAGGATCTCGTTTTTTATTTTAAACGTAGCGGGCAACGTATTTCTGAGTCTGAGTCGTACACTATGACGAGTCGGTGAATAGTTGGTCATTGCAGTGTCCTGGCGATCATTCATTTCATATTCATAACGCAGGCGTATTTGGCCAAAGCCAGTAGCCGTCAGATACTCTGTACGAAATCGGTGCCGTGTACCATCAAGGTAGTTATACGAGGGGGTATCCGATTCAATGTCATTGAATTGATAACGGAAGCGCAGATAGTTTCTCTTGTGGGTATAGCGTTTTAGATCTAAACGTATTCCCAATGCAGACTGGTAATCAATTCTGTTGAGCTCACTGGAGGTGTAGAGCAGCGAGGGTGTAATTCTCCATTTGCCAGTCTTTATCGGAAATGCCAACGCAGCTCCTAGCTGCGTATAGTCATTGCGATTATCAGTTGCGTAATCTTGATTGAAATAAGAAAACTTAAGGTCAACATGCTTGAATAAAAAATTTAAATAAGCATAAGTCTCCAGGAAATCATCGGCTCGTTGTGAGGGCGAGTCGGTTCCTACCTGTGTTACATTGCTGTCGTGGCCGTAGGCAATATTGATACCACCATCAATAAAATTCTTTCGTTTTTTCGTGACCCTGTATTTACTGATCATCCTGTTGGCCAGTGCGCTGATTTTCGAGTCGCTCGGGTTGCTCGCCGCTTTTTTGAACCACTCGAGCGCCTCTCTTTTTTGCCTTTGTTTAAGCTTCACCAGGCCGAGGTTGTACTGAACGATTGGTTTGAGTCTTTCGCTGGCCAGCGC
>Ga0316205_10001217_pt1 | contig 35175 bp, 36 predicted proteins | sample 3monthpyrite_MG_FD_204941 | JGI IMG/M metagenome (GOLD analysis project Ga0316205, IMG submission 204941) | Microbial mat bacterial communities from mineral coupon in-situ incubated in ocean water Damariscotta River, Maine, United States -... | ecosystem: Environmental > Aquatic > Marine >...
CCACTGATACGGTTGCAGTGGCGTGGGAGGACAATCATGATGGTACGCCGCGGATTTACCTGGCCCGTAAGAGTCGTAACAGCGAAAGCTTTTCGGCTGCAGTTACAATCAGTGGCAGTGGGGAAGCTTTCGAGCCATCATTGGTGGCACTAAGCAATAACCGGTTTGCGTTGGCCTGGGAAGAGGATGCCCGAATCCATATGCGCCTCGTTACCCCGACCAAGCTGGGTCCGATTATCACCCTGGGTGAAAGCGAGGCGATGCAAGCCAGTCTCGCCAATCATGCTCAACAATTGTTGCTTGTCTATTCCCAACGTGATGGTCGTTATGGCCGTATCTGGATACAACGTATCGAGATTGATGGACAGACATTACATTCAAAACAAGTCTGTGCAGTGGATGCCGCGCCAGTGCGAGATGAGCAACTCTACCCCACTGCTATTAGTCTTGCAGATCGTATCATCGTCGCTTGGGAGGACCGCCGTCCGGGACATACCATCATCATGGCGGCCCAAACTGATAATCAGAAGTTCTGTCACTTTCGATCACCGCAACGGATCAGCGCAGCATCGCCTAGCCGCAGTGCCGCTTACGGTAAGGGGCATGGTGTGGCCCGGGTTGCACTCGCTCAGTACGGTGCCGGACAGCTACTCGCCGTCTGGGCCGATAAGCGTGATTTTCGCGAGGGTTATGATATCTATTCTGCCAATTACCAACCTGGCAACAAACAATTGTTCGGCCCCAACATTCGAGTGCAAGACGGTTTTGGCGGCGTTGCCCAGCAGTGGCATGCGACGGTAGCGGGTGATCCTTCTGGCAGGCTAGTCGTCGGTTGGGATGATAAACGTGATGGTGATGCCAACATCATGCTGAGTTGGCGCGAAGATAACGGCTGGAGTGATGACTTTGCCGTGCCGGGTGCGGATAGTACAGGCGAACAGAACCATCCCACAATCAGTCTTGACCACGAAGGTAATCTACATCTGGCCTGGATTGAACGCACAACTATTGATGGACCTACCCAAGTGCGTTACCTGTTTGGCAAGGCCATTAAATAGGTCAATGGGTTCCAACCCGGTTAGATCATTGAATATTGTTTATGAGGTAGATTAAATAAATTCTTAAATATTATTTTTGCGAAGTTTAATAAAGCTGAATCTTATGGAGACACACGTTTTACTACTACAAATTGCACTGATCCTTATCAGTGCTCGAGTCTTCGCAGAAATTGCCACGCGTTTAAATTTTCCGTCGATTATTGGCGAGTTATGTGCCGGAATTATATTGGGACCAACCGTTTTTGGACTGATTGAGCCATCCGATGCGATCAAGCTGCTGGCAGAAATTGGTATTATCCTGTTGCTGTTTGAGGTCGGTCTTGAAACCGATTTGGAACGTCTGGTGCGGGCCGGTCGACGCGCAACGACAGTCGCTATATTTAGTTTTGTGATTCCATTTATACTCGGTTTTGGCATGTGTTACTACGTGTTTGACCTGTCGGTCCTGGTTTCGCTGTTTGTTGGTGGGACGCTGACGGCCACCAGTATCGGTGTGACCGTCCGCATCCTTTCAGATCTGGGGCGACAAAATAGCCATGAAGGGCAGATTGTGCTGGGTGCGGCAGTCGTGGACGATGTGCTGGGGGTCTTTTTACTTGCTGTGTTGTATGAATTCTCCGTTAGCGGATCGGTCAGTTTGTATAATGCGGGAAAAATTATCTTTTTGGTTTCATTGTTTTTTATACTGGCGCCGATTGCTGCAAAACTTATCTCCCGCCTGCTCAAACGTTATCACCATGTTAGTGAAATCCCCGGCATCATTCCAATCACCCTGATATCCTTGGTACTGTCATTTGCCGCACTTGCACACCTGATGGGTGCACCTGAACTGCTGGGTGGTTTTGCGGCCGGTATAGCTCTGTCACGACGCTTCTTTTTACCCTTCGGCGTCGTTATGAAAACCGATCCGGATTTTACCGAAAAGTTACTTAAGGAAATTCGTCCCATCATCCAGCTGTTTACGCCGATATTTTTTGTCATGGTTGGTTTGTCACTGGACCTGAGTGCGATTGACTGGAGTTCAGGGTTTATATGGATGTTTTCTCTCTCCCTCGCGGTGATTGCCATTGCCGGCAAACTGGCAGGTGCATTCTTTGTTCGCGAACCCACCCACTCACGCATTGCCATCGGCATGGCCATGGTGCCGCGTGGTGAAATCGGATTGATATTTGCCGAACTGGGCCGTGTTTCAGGAATATTTACCAATGCAGTTTATGCGGGCATGATTATTGTGATTGCCTACACAACACTGTTCTCACCGTTCTGGATTAAGGCTTATTACCGGCGATTTGGACACCTGTTTGACAAGGCAGAAAAGTGAAAACCGGTAGCCATCTTGCCGAGATATGCAGCTATGAGGCAATAGTGGTTTTTAGTAAAAAGTGCCTGATAGTTCCTTTTTTTGCCTCTTTACTCCTGTAGATTACTAAAAATAAGGTCTTAGCGTAAGAGAACTTTCTTTCTCTTCAAACAGGTATGGGGAATAGATTATGAATATCAAATCGCTATTTGCAGCTGTTGTTGTCGCATTTTTAACGACCGCATGTGGTGGTGGCTCGTCAGGTGGTGGTGGCGGTAATGGTGGTGGTGATGGTGGCGATACGTCAGGTGGTTCAGGCGGTTCAGGTGGTTCAGGTGGTTCAGGTGGTAATACAGCGACGTTATCGTTGAATACGATTGGTGATCAAACAGCAGCGGCAAATAATAATGTCAATTTCATTTTATCGTCATCAAATCCCAATGGTGGAGCGCTTTCTTATTCAGTATCCGTGGTGACAGGTAGCGCAGATCCTTTTAATGTAGCAAGCGGTAATGATGCAACATTTAACATGTCGGGCAATGGTACATTTAATTGGACTCCGTCAGATACTGAGATAGGTTCTTATCAGTTGCAATTCACCGTGCAAAATACGAATGGTGAATCAGATAGTGAAACTATTATGATAGTCGTAGAAGCGGCCCCCGGACAATTTGAAGTTGGCGAAAATAAATATAATGAAAGATGCCAACGTTGTCATGGTCCGGGTGGTAATGCCGGTAGTGCAGTGCCTATACAGTGTATCGATTCATTAACTTTTTATTCGAGAATAAACGGCGGTAATATGTCTGGGTATGCATCAGGCTGGAGTGATTCAGAACGAGACGCTGTTTTTTTCTACTTGAACAACGTTGATCCAGGTAATTGTTAAGTTATCTTTAGCGTAATTCATTAATACATTAACCCGATGCGAGCTCATATGCCCATCGGGCTTTTTCGGGCAATGTTGTTTTCATGCTTCGGACTCGCCTTCGGCAGTTCAATTTCGCTCCACTCTAACTCCATGATATTGGTGGATATTCTTAATTCTTTAAAGTCATTTTGCATTTTGACGATAATAAATAGACAAAAAATATGGATATTCGATCAGGGCATGTATCGAAGCAGGCTCTGATCATGATATTTTTTTGCCTTGCTTCATAAGTGCGAATACTTTACTAATGCAAAAGCCCCTATGCCTGAGACCTTAGATACGACAATTTTTGACAAGAAGCCCAGGTTCCTGAGCATTTTTCTTGTGACGACACTCATTGGTATTCTGTTTATTTCCCTGGCGGTATATCGTGCTTCGCGCGAACTTGAAGTCATTCATGAAGTGGATTCTATGCATCGTCATATTTACTCCATGCTAGGCGAGGAAAGGATAGGTCAGTTGATCAACGACGATGGCGGTCAGCGCCAAGCGCTAAGCATGGGCGACTACTATTTCTATCTTTTATCTGACAATCAGATTCAGGCACTGCAGATTGATGTACAAGATATGCCAATACCATTGGGATTTACCGATATCGAATCCACTCGGGTAAATCAACGCGGAGGATATATTGAGTTAGATGACGGTCGTATTCTTACCTGGGTAAATTTCGCAGGTAATGATAATCGTAACCAAAGTCAGCTAATGGTGGTTCATACATTCAAAAGTGCAGGTCTTGATGCAGTCTCCTATGTATATAAAAAACGAATCATTGTCCCGGTGTTTTTTTACTTGTGGTTAATGGTCTGGGTATCACTTATTTTTAATCATTTGCTTAAGAAGGTTAAAAATCAACAGCAGCAGATGCGGCATATGGCTTTACATGATGCATTAACCGGTTTGCCTAATCGTAATTTGATGGAAGACAGGTTAGTGAAATTAATAAAACTCAGACGCCGCGATAATAATAAATTTGCATTTTCCGTGATTGATATGGATGAGTTTAAAGCCATCAATGATAACCATGGCCATACATATGGTGATGAATTGTTGAGGCAGGTAGCGAGAAGGCTTGAAAGTGTTTTACGTGAATCTGATACGGCAGCACGTCTTGGGGGTGATGAGTTTACACTCATATTGGACGATATTAATGAGCATACCTGGCATGCGGCATTTATGCGTGTCCACACAGCATTAGTTGAACCCTACACACTCTTCGATAAAACAATAACGATAAGTATCAGTATTGGTGTCGCAATCTATCCCGTGCATGGTGAGGATGCTGAGACCTTATTACATAATGCAGATAAAGCTATGTATACTGCCAAGGCAGATGGTGGTGGCATGCATATTGTTGAATCAAAAAATAAGATGGTAGAACACGGTCATTGAGGTAACTATGTCAGCTTATTTGAAATTAATGTAAGTTGGTAAAGGAGACAAAGCTATGCAAATTAGATTTAGACGAAATATGAACAAGTATGACAGAGGGTTTCGAGCCGTAGTTGGTTCGGCACTTTTGATACTTGGTCCAGTGACAGAATATATAACCACAGATGATTTATCAGGCATCATCATGGGAGTACTAGGTTCAACTGCCCTTATATCAGCATTTTTTTCATATTGTATCCTTTATGAAGTAACAGGATTTGATACGATTAAGCGTTCAGACGATTCATCGAACTAGTTAATAACAGGGACAGACCTTGTTTTATCTTCAGCCTGTAGTATTGGACTAAAAAACTGGGTCAGAACACAATTTTATCTACTATAGAATTTATTGTGCTCTGCCCCCCTTTTTTATTGATTCAGCTCGAAGTGAAAAAGCATGAAGGTATTCAATTCCTCTTTTGTTTTACTGTAAGCAGCCTGGTTAAACGCCAGTGTCGGCCCATGCTCGACACAGGGGTCTGAATAACTAAATCGCTTTCCTGTTACTGCATTAACAATCTTTCCATTGGTGGTTTCGGTGAGCACACAGTTTCGCGTGGTCTGTGCTTTTTTCATCACGAACGGTTTCCGAATCTTTTTATAGTCGAAGACGTGGTGTGCGCCAGCGAATTCATGCAGCTCAATATCTTTGTTGTGTTTTTGTAGACGTTTGACGTATTGGCGACAGGGTGCAATGGGATTGTAGTTGTCGGCACTTCCATGAAAAATGTGTATGGGATTATCTGTGACATCGTCATCATGTTTATAGCGTGTTCCGCAAGCAGGGTAAAATGCAAGATACGCTGAAAATTCGTTGCTTGAATTAGAGCCATGCAACTTCTGGAAACGTTTTAAACTGGAATACAAGGTAACTTGCCCTCCGCGCGAAAAGCCCATCAGTGCGATACGCTCTTTATCGATATGTTTATGTTGTGCTAAGACATCAAGGGCGCGATAGACATCGATGATCTGGGCCAGGCGACCGAGCTGGCTTTGGTCGTTATTGACTTTGTAGAGCCCCCTCCCAGTAAAACTGTCAAGGATGAAAACGGCGGTTCCCATTTTATTGAGTTCTTTCGCCCAGTCATCAACATACCCAGACACGCCACCCGATCCGTGTACTAATACAACAACGGGATAGCGTTTCATTTTCGTTCGGGGGAAACGTAGTTCACCCGCCAGGGTGACCTTGGGACCCGATTTGATGCCTTGTAGAAATTGCTGGTCGGTGAGTGTCATGGACTCAAAGGTGTGGATTTCGATTCGATTGACTTCGTCATCCGCTCGCGCCTGGTGAGGCGACGAAGTCATTAGTAAGATGGATGTCAGGATCAGAATAAATAAAACGGGATATAGATGTCCTGTTTTCTCTTGGGTAGTTAGGCTGTTCATGGTTTTTTCCTCTGTGGTGATTCGTTTCAGGAAGTATTAGCCAGCTGGCATGTGGAAGTCCCGACGGAAGCACGACGGAAAAACGAAGGAGCATTTAAGCTAGTTTTTACAAGATGTTACGAAAGTTGGTCGATAATAGGGGACAGTCCACTTTTTTACATTACTGAGAGACTAATTACGGTGTGTCCGTGACTTACAGCTGATTTCCCTACTAATTCCTGCCCGTACTGCGTTCTAACTCCATGTTTTTTATGTTTTATTATTTTCCGGCCTGCTCCTGTAAATATTTTTTTCAATTACATGAGGGGATGTCCACCTGTTTGACGCCTTACAGGTCAGAGGAGGGCGTTTTTCTCTTTCATACATAAGGCATGGTTTGCTGCTCCTGTGTGACTAAAGGCCTAAACCATTAATAAAAACAAATTTAACAAGGTGGACATTGCAATGAATAAGATTAATCGTTATTTTAGAGCAATACTCCTGTTTGGCAGCAGCCTGATCTTCGTTGCCTGTGGAGGCGGTGGTGGAAGTGATTCCTCGACCCCCTACGAACCGACTTTATATCAAGCTGTTTATGGTGCTGGCGGCTATAACTACAGTAACCAGTTTTATATCACGGGTGCGCCGGACGACACCGACTGGAGTCGCTGGGGTATATTGCATGATGGTTCAGACTACCGGCTTTATTTCATGAAGGGTAGCACCGACGGTACGCTCTATCAGTTTGCGTATAACCCAAACTCCGGCGATTATGAATATGGCTATAATTCGATAAATCAGTTAAGGCTTACTAACATCCCTGCCGATGCTGACACTGATAGCATTGCCATGTCGAATGTGGGTAACACCACTACCGGTAGTTACTATGCGCACATGAGAAGCATGACCGTACCCACCCTTATTTACACCTTTCGGTTCAACGGGAGTAGTTATGCCTATGAGCGCAGTTACAACATTACCAATGCACCGGCGGATACTGACTGGTCACGCTGGGCAATGATGTATGGTCAAAGCGCCAGCCGAATCTATGCCGGAAAAATAGGTGACGACTCGACCATCTATCAGTTCAAATATAATCCGACGACTCAGTCTTACCAATGGGGCTACGGCGGTGCAATTCCTTCACTTGCTGTTAACGGTATGCCGGCAGATAGTGACAAGTTCGATTTTACAATGCTGAATAATGGCAGCCAGTATCATTTTTATTACTTAAATAAACAGTAAAAAATATGCGGAGGCAGAGTAATATTCAGGATTTTTAATCACAATGTGATGTTCTTTCTTGAGTGATTACTCTGCCCCAATAATGATGTTGCTAGTCGTCAATTAACAAGTGGCCAAATAAGGCAAAGATACCGATCATAATCCCGGTCACAAACTGGGCATGCACCAGGTACGAAAACTTCTTCAGCTCTGTCGGGCTATAGCGCCATGAAAGAAACAGCCCAAACAGTCCTTGCCAGATCACCAATGCCAATACTGCGGGAAAAAACAGAATCCGCATGGGAATGCCCATCATAGTGATGTGCAATAAAATCACCGCCACGGCGGTAATGCCGACATAGACATGAGTACGATTTAGAAAAACCAGTAGCTTTTCGAATAACGGTAGATCTAACGCTGGATGATAGTCTGGCAATAAGCGGTGAGCGATCTTACCTTTTCCAATCAGTATTTTCAGTAGTGTTCTGCCATAGATAAAAAGTAGCAGCCATAACCCGATTTCACCAAAACCCTCTCCCATCTCGGTCAGGAAAGTCTCACGTTCTGGAATTTTGGGATAGGCAAGGTAGGCGTAGATGAAGTAGACCAGTGAGATGACAAAAACAATGGCGGTAAAACTTAGAACTCGTTTTAAACCACGACTTAACATAGTGTCATCTCCTGGTACTTGAATATATGGGTAGAGTAAAAACTTTTAACCTCCCATGCAATCGCCATTGAACTCTTTCACCTATATTTATCCTGTCAGAGAAAAGATAACTTAACCATGGTCTGCCGCTAATATCGCTTGTATTATGCCATTATGAAGAAAGGCGAACGTTTTAGTACTATTTCCCACATGGTTGGTGCCACACTAGCCCTGGCTGGTGCGGTTGTGCTGGTGGTGGTGGCATCCGAGGATGGAGATGTTCGTCGTATTGTCTCGTTTAGCGTGTTTGGTGCCACGCTGTTTCTGCTTTATTTGATCTCGACGCTTTATCACGGTTTGCCTGGCCGAGCTAAACATGTGTTTCGTATCCTTGATCATCAGGCGATTTATCTGTTGATAGCAGGAACTTATACCCCATTTACCTTAGTCACGCTCGAAGGTAGTGTGGGCTGGTGGCTTTTTGGCACGCTTTGGGGAATGGCTGTGCTGGGTATAGTGCTGGATGCATTACCGCGGCGTGGTGCCCGGATAGTGCCGTTCATCATTTATTTTGTGATGGGCTGGATAATCGTGGTCGCGCTCAAACCACTACTGGCCAGTTTGCCGTTTGCCGGTTTCCTTTGGTTGTTGGCAGGCGGGATTTTTTATACCAGTGGGATTGTCTTTTTTGCTCTGGACACGCGTTACCCATGGATGCATGGTGTCTGGCACCTGTTTGTATTGGCCGGCAGTATTAGCCATTATGTGGCCATTCTGGCATATGTCTGACATATAATAGATTACAGGGTTGATTTGTACTAAATTAAACCATATATAAGTATTAACAAGCCTTTGGCTTTTCTTAGGCCAAACAGTGTGGAGCTTTTCATGTCCTGGCAAGATCATTGCCGCTCCTCTTACTAAATCCAGAACCTTATAACGTGTTACCAGACTAGTCTTCGGCATGATCTGTTGTTGATGGTGTCGGATATGGGCCGCTGTTTACTATTCACCATCTCAATGAGATAAGGAATGAAACCATGAGCAAAACACAAAAAAGTAATAAAGAAAACAAAAAGCAACCGGCGATGACCGCAAAGGAAAAGAAGGCGGCAAAAAAAATTAAACAGGATGCTAAAAATGGACGCAATGGTCTATTCGAGTAAGACAGATGTGTTCGCTACTCAAAGATCTACAAAAATGTAACTAACGGTTGAAGCTACCTTGAAGTAGAGGATGGACGATGAGATTAAGTTTTCCAAACCAGTCCCGAAGTTTTGACGAAAGCAACCGTCATGTTTGTTTTTGGGGTTATGACAGTACAATTGAAGTTTCCTTTTTTGTGGAGACAGATGCTCTTAAACGATTGTGCCCAAAAATGAAAGACGCCGAAGCGGGATGTCTCCAGGCGTTTGATGCCATGCGTAATAAAATTCATGAAGTCGCTAATAATATCTATGTACGGGATGGAAAAGGTTCTTTTTCATATATCTTAAGCGCGAAGGATTTTTAATGTAATAGAAGAATGATCCTCTGAACTGGATAAGTATTATGAACTAAGTATAAGAAAAATGATTACACTGACGGTGTAATCGGGAATATTATCAGGCGAGATTGCTTATTACAGCTAATACAAGGTATATATCTTGAGAAGATTACTTGCTGTTCTATAAGTATAACGATTATCTAATTTTCTCGTTTACAACAACTGGGAAGGAATTATTAATGCAACATATTCAAAAACCATATTTTTTATTTAAAGTACTTCTGATTCTAGTGACGCTGTTTTTCACATCAACAGCATCGGTGTTCGCAAAAGAAAGTTCCGCAAAGTTGCCACAGAATGCACATGCCAAGCCTTATGGTGTTGGTTGGGATTGTAATTATGGCTACAAGCAGGATAACGATGTTTGCACTGTGATCAAAGTGCCAGATAATGCATATTTAAATTCTTTTGGCAGTAAATGGGAATGCAAGCGTGGCTACAGGAAGAGTAGTAATAAATGTAGCGCTATCAATGTGCCAGATAATGCTTATTTAAATTCCTACGGCAGTAAGTGGAAATGCATGCGAGGTTATCGAAAGAGTGGAAATGAGTGTAGTGTTATCAAGGTACCGACGAATGGGTACCTTGTTGCGACTTCGTATGGTACGGGATGGGAATGCGAACGCGGCTTTCGGGAAAGAGGTAATGCATGTGCTTCAATTAAGGTACCTGCGAATAGTTTTTTAACAGAATCTTCATACGGTCCTGGTTGGAAATGCGAACGCGGCTACCGTGATGTGAGTGGGTCATGTAAGGCTGTGATGGTGCCGGTAAACGCGCACATTAATACATTCGGAGATGATTGGGAATGTAACAAGCCTTTTAAGAAAGCAAGAAATAAATGTATATAGCTTTGCCGATTTAATAACAGGTACCAAATGAGCAATCTGAAGCATTGTCGGGAAGGCGAGTATTAGCGAAGCGACTGCCCTGTGTGATAGGTCCACCTGGAAACAGGTTGTGTAAATATTTGCTTCCACCCTCGATTTTAAAGCGTCTATTGAGTTTCTGCGCAAGTTGGCGTGCGTGACGAGGCAAGCCATGTTCGAGATAGTGCCTGCGCAGGTAAATTATTACTGCCCAGTGTTCATCATTTAACTGTATGCCTTCATCTAATGCTATTTTAATCGATTTGTTCCTACTCCAATGGTGTTTGACGAGTTCTGCTCGACGAAAAGTAATGGTTTGACGGCATATTGTTGTACCCTGATTACTGCTGTTTGATTTGTTCATTATGGCCTCTTCTATGAAACGTTGGTCTAATTATTTCATTCCTTCGTTTTCGCCTCGCTCAATATCAAGACGGTCGAGTTCTGCCTGGTATATTACTCTGGTTGGTTCCTTAGTTTTCTTGTGATTGTTATAACTAGAAGTTACTGGTTCGAAATGGTTTGCTGCGTTGACCAGGCATCTCTTGCCATGATTATCTATTAGAATGGTTTTTTTGATTTTTCGTAATTGAATGTAAGACATCTTAAATACCTCTAAATGGTGATATAAAAGCTATTCTTTTCTTTTGAATAACCGTCATATGCAAACGGATAATTATTTACTAACAACCTGGTGAATTAAGAAGGTGTAGTCAATAGTGCTTATGCTGTGACACACCAAAAGAATATGTACAGTTTCCCCGCATTACAACAGTAAAGCAAATTAACTAGGTTAATGAGAAGTGAATGCCGGACACTAATAAACAGGTTAACTTAACTCTCAAAATAGAAAACGTCTATGTCTTGCAGATGTATTCAAATGCAGAGATTACATATAGGAGAATCTGCATGGACAAGTTAGACAGCGGATGAACAACAGAATTTATCAAATGGTACCCATTCGCATCATTTTAATAATTTCTGATGCGTTAGAAAAAATAAACCATAAAAACAGGGGCTTAGTTATATCAATAGTGATACACACGCACTCATAGTGTTATCGCATTATGACAAGTGGGACTATAATTATTGGAAGGGCCTAATTCGCCTCTGTAATGAGTTATAGTAAGGTTAATCTACCAGGGCCAAAGTGCAGCTAATGATGCTCCTTTTTAATAAATGAAGACGATATTTAATGTTCTGGATAAACGCCGTTCTGGTTTTATATTTGGAGTATTTGTCTTTATAGTACTAGTAATCGTTTCTTCCGCCATTGCGGTGGATAATATAGTTTATTTTTCTCCTTTTTTTGTCCTACCTGTTGTTTTTGTTAGTTGGTATGGATCAGCCAGGTCGGGTATTACTCTGGCAGTGTTTTCGGCAGCGGCGTTAGTGATTAGCAGGCAGGGGATGAATGTTACTAACTTTAATATTGAGTCTGCAGTTTACGACGGGCTATCACATGTTATCGCATATGTAATTCTGGCAATCTTAATTACCAATTTCAGGAAAGTACATGGGTTTGAAGTGATTGCTGCTGATACAGATAATTTAACTGGTCTTCTCAGTCCAAGAGCTTTTAATTTTGATCTTGCCAATGAGCTGCATCGGTCATTTAGATATAAGCGCGTTTTCTCCCTAGCTTATTTAGATATCGATAACTTCAAACTAATTAATGATACACAAGGTCATACAGTTGGCAACAAAGTCTTGATTGCAGTGGCGAAGTGTTTGACAGCGTCAATGCGTGCAAATGACTCTATCGCCAGGTTGGGGGGAGATGAATTCGGGTGTTTATTACCAGAGACCAATCAAGAGGAAGCGAAGCAAGCCTTTTTGAAAGCGAAGAAAAGATTGAACAAATGTGTAGATAATTATAATTGTCAGATCACATTTAGCATAGGTATTGTGACATTTACAGAGATGCCAATTGATATTGAAGAAGCGTTAAATATTGCAGATGAACTTATGTATTCAGTAAAGCATAATAAAAAAAACAATATTGCATTTCAATTATGGCATGATAAATCGTGATAAGTTTTTCGTCCTGAAGTTAAATATTTGGAGTCAGAGTAGAAACTCACCACGACCATGCTCCCTGACATTCATCACACGCTAGTTTGCCATCTAGGTATTACTGCTTTCAGGCATCTTGTATAATCGCTTTTCTTGATCTGTATCATAACTTTGGCCGAGTTAATGTAGTAAGTTTTTTCATAATATGAATGTTTCATGAGAGTTTCGGTATGTTTATCGATGCATTGGTTGTGGTTTTGTGCGTGGTTATTCTAATCGCCACCGTTACCTTCATGGTTAGTTATGAAGAAGCCCCCCAGGTATTTGATGAAACCGAAAGACGTCAGAAATTGCTTCACATTGTAAAAAACCTACGTTTGAGCGACATGCTGAACTTGTTGAAAATACCACTGTGGAAATACATTCAGGCTGTACCGGTGAATGATATAAAAAGACATGTGTCAGCCTGTCGTGGCTGTATAGAGCTAGATGTTTGCGATGGTTGTCTGAAAAAAGGTGTGCCTGAAAAGGATATGAGTTTCTGTCCGAATCATAAATCCCTGTTGGTGCACGCCAGATTATTGAGGGATCGGCAGCAGACAGAGTAAACCCTCATAACAACATGCAACCCTTCCTAAAATTCATTACCCACTTTTTCCCCGTTTGGGCATTGTTGCTCCCAGTTATCGCATAAAAGGGATCAGAGTAAGATACTTACTCTGATCCCGATAGTAATGATGGTATTACTTAAGCATTTTCTCCAACTGCTTGGAGGCTTTGCGTAGCTCTTTTTGCGCTAGCTTTAAGCCTTCTTTAGCACCGGATATCATGATTTCATCCATTTCATCGAGTAAATCACTGGGATCCTGTTTTTTCTTTTCTTTGAGCGCCATCCATAAAGCACGTACTGCGCCACCATAGGCTGCCATGGTCATGGCATCATAGGCTTGCTGGCTCATTGCTGCGTCCATCATCGACATTTTAGATATGCGTTCTTCAAATCGGAACTCACTGAAAAAGTCAGGATTGATTGGAATGAAAGGTTCTAGAATCCAAACGGTTGACTGACAGCGACTGGCTAAGCGACCTAGTGCATCCGTTGCATAAATGCCAAGATGATAAATAGTTTCAAAATCAAATCGTCGAATGGCTGGATTTAGAAATTCAACCAAAGGATACACTTGAAAACTGATCAGTTGTCCGGCACGACGCATCGCTGACTGTTTACCTTTCGGTGCCAACCAGATTGCGCAGTTACGGAAATAGGCCTGAATATCATCCCAGTGTGTTTTAACCGTTGGATCAACGCTAGTCGCAAAATCATTTAAGTTAACATTGAACCAGTGGTGCCATGTTGAATCGACCAGGACACGACCAACGTTCGCATCATTGTGGTGACCGTTATACGCACCCAATAGACCAAACGGATCTGAGTTTGGCAAGGTAAAAATGCCTTTGGTTCGACCGGCTACAGTTCGACCCTGGGCGATCACTTCAGGGGCGATGCCTCCAGGGTATTCGGGCAGGGCCGAGCCTTCGACTAACGGTTTACTCAGATCGGTGGGAACGACACAGTCACCTTCATGCGCATGATCTGGGAAGATATCGATAACACCTCTTGGCCCACATAAGACCGGATGTGGGAACGATACGATTCGGCCACCAAAGAATCGTAATTTGTATTGAGGCCAGATGGGCTGTGGTACTTCATCACCCTGTGAACCGGCATTCGGATCACCGCCTGGTGTTATTGGCTGTACTGTATCAATTCGAGTCAGGTCAGTACCATCCGGTGCCTTTAGCTCACCTGCCGGTACTGGATCGAACCACCACTTACGCATGCTACGCACTCGTGGTAGCTTGCCGCATAAACCCAGTCCGAGGTCTTCGTGATCACCCATCGCAAGTACGCCACCGCCGGCGTCCATGAAATCGGCAACGACTTGTGCCTCGGGATCACTGATAAAGTTATCTTCATCGTCAATGCCAAATAACCAGAGTTCATCGTAGTTGTCCAGTGAGCCGCTAGTGAATACAAAAGTATAATCATCCGCATCGGTTCTGCCATTTTGTTCGGCGCGTGTGGCTTTGGTGATCTCAAACCGTGCATAACTTGGAAAATCAGGATGTGTTGTGTCGGTCAGGGTGTTGATAACACGTCCTAATCCAAACCCTGCAGTATCAAACCTAATTGAACCATCCACAACAATCAGAATTTTTATTGTCGCTGGCCCATAACGAATGGCGCGCAGATCATCTCTAGTTATTTGAGGTAGTCTTTCAAACCGGCCCTGAATCATGGGAATATCCGGGGCCGGAAACGGACCATCGGGATTGGGAGTAAATCCAACAGGACTATCGGGAAATTGATTTTTCATAACGCTACTCCACTTAAGTAGATGCCAATAAAAAGGCCAACCACGTGCTGGCAACTCTACGCCAGTATTCATGATTATTAGGTAACAGAGAATTAGTGCTTACATTCATTGCTTACTTCATTTGAATGATGCAGCTAGGCTAGCAAGAGCTGGCTTACAATTTTCAAACAGATAGATTGGGTCAGACTAAAAACTCATAGTGTTTAATTTTGGGTGCCTTCGCCATCCCCTTACTGGCGGTAATCGTATTTGGTATGGGGATTCATTAGCTGTGATCCCTTAGCACCGCCGCGTTTTCTTATGATTAATGTGAGTTATCTGTAAGCCACGCATTCGTAAAATACTCTTTACTTAAGTGCCAATTCGATTCCGGATGAATCAGGGTCTGCCGTTTTTAGTTTTTAGAAGGAGATAGTTATGAGTGACTACCGTCGAGAACAATCATCGAATGTTAGAGCCTCGGCTGCAAAGTTAGCTGCTGATCGGCCAAATATAACTCATCAGGCAAATGGTGATGAACAACGCTATGCTAGTGCTAATTACGCAATGAATTTTACCAAGGGCCTCGAACATGATCATGACACGGGGCTAATTTCAAATCCGCAAGACTTCGAATCATTCCGGACTGCAATCGATGAAGGGTATATCGATTCTTTTACGACCTCAGTAAGCCCATCGCGTAACAAGCAACGTGCATGGGAGGCACCGACGGCAGGGCTTGTATATGAACTACAAGGCCCTGATCCACAGGCCGTTACAATGGCACCAGCACCCGCGCTAGGTTCAATGGAACTGGCATATGAAATGGCAGAGGTATACGAACTGGCGCTTTTACGCGATGTCCCTCTGACTGAATTCAACGATGCAACAGCAAATGCCTCTGTACAGGATGCAGTCACTCGCTTGAATAACATTGATTACGCCATCACCGGAGATGAGGGTCGCCCACGTATAAACGTTAATGGCGATCTTACACCACAAACATTGTTTCGTGGTTCATCACCTGGTGTGGAAGTAGGTCCCTACCTTTCACAGTTTATGTTAATTGGCAACGATCAACCTTCGGACCCCGGTGTTGCTCACGGCAAGATTCAATATGGGGCATTACAAATTGATCAACGCGTACCTGTTGCCGCTAGTCAGGATTATCTAACCGACTGGAACACCTGGTTGCAAGCACAAAATGGTGTAGACCTTCGTGATAACAATACACTTTTTGATCCATCGGGTGACAGGCGCTTCATTACCTTCCCTCGTGATCTTGCTACCTATGTGCACGATGATGCACTCTACGAGGCTTATTTAAACGCATGTTTAATCCTGTTATCGATGGGTACACCCTTTGATCCAGGATTTGCCAAACTATCAGGGCAAGGTGAGCTATTCCTTAACAGTCTGGATGTTAATGCTAACCTCTCTCTCGAAAGACACCCTCGTCAGGCCGCTGGATTTGCCTTGTATGGCGGGCCGCATATTCTGACATTGGTCACAGAAGTTGCTACACGTGCACTCAAGGCCGTACGTTATCAGAAATTTAACAATCACTTGAGACTGCGGCCGGAAGCCTTAGCTGCTCGTATCCACCAGGCAAGCGATATTGAAACGACCTTCCCAAGCGTAGGTAATGGTTTTAGTGATCTTGCTAGCGCCATCAACCCTACCGTGACAGAAATCATGACTGCTAATGGTGGTGCAAGCGCATTGTTACCCATGGCATTTCAGGAAGGTTCACCGATGCATCCATCGTATGGTGCAGGCCATGCCACTGTGGCAGGTGCGTGTATTACAATTCTCAAGGCTTTCTTTGATACCAGTTGTATCTTTGTTCGCCGAGACGATGGCGGTGTTGATAAAGATATTTTTGCACGTTATCAATCAGGTGATGTCGCTGTGGAATATACGCCTGATGCTACAGGTGCAAATCTGGTTGATGCAACCGGGAATGCATTCCTGAGCCTGGAAGGAGAACTCAATAAACTAGCTGCTAATATTTCCATTGGCAGGAATATGGCAGGAGTCCATTATTTTGCCGACTATTATGACAGCCTGCGCATGGGTGAAGAGATTGCACTGGCTATACTCGAAGAGCAGGCTCTGTGTTATCCAACCGACCCATTCGTACTATCGGTGCCCACATTCGATGGAGAAGTCCACCGAATAGGGCAACGTTAAAAGACTATAACAGTGTGTTGCACATGGACGTGCAGCATTGCAAGTGAATAAGGGGTTAGAGAAAAATCACTCCGGCCCTTTGCCTGTCACTCTACGGTTACACTCTCGAGATCTTTTATAAGAGCACGTTTGGTGTCAACAGGGATATCTGCCAGTTGCACATTCTCAATCATCGTCGTCTGCATATCTCTTATGAGTTGGATCTTTCTGTCATCAGAGATATTCGACTGATTGATTGAATCAACGATTTGATTAAATTCAGCAATATCAAAAGAAGAGGCATCTTGTGCGATGCTGATATTGGCTGCAGAAAAATTCAAAGCTAACAACACTAAAGTTGTAAATATTTTTGATTGAATCGCCATAATTTCAAAATACCTTTTGTTCAGTAGCGCAATTAATAAAGGATCGGTTAAACAAAAGCACGTTCGTTTGGCACCGACCCTTACAGCGCTAAAATATTATTAGTTCGATATATCTAACTGTATAAAAATTAACTAATATTTAGAATATAAGAAAATGCTAATATAGGCAAGAATAATTTCATAAAGATGTACCGATTATTAGTAACTTATTGATTTATAGTTAATTAAAATATATCGAGTCAAAATAATAGCTGCTTGGATAAGCCGGGGCAGGGGCAAAAAACATATGAATAGGGTCAAATAGCAGTTGTTTCTTACTATACGGAAGCTCCCTCATAATCGATGTCTGCATGCAAAACTCGGGTTCTCGAGTAGTTGCGTTTGCTCGCTGAGCCTTATTCCTTCCGCCTGAAAATATCGCAGATAATCGCCTGGAAGCCATGCAAAGAGCAAAAGCATTAGACTGAGCGAGCTGAATTGACGGTACCCCAGTGGTATTAATCCCTTGATATGCTTAAAATTATCACAGGATGGCGTATAATAATCGTCTGGAATCCACACCACCTGCATTCTATCTATAAGGCAATCAACGCATGACAAAACAATCAGTCGACTCACCTAAAGTGGGAGTCATCATGGGTTCCGTTTCCGATTGGGAAACGATGAAAAACGCCGCCGAGACCCTCGAAAGCCTCGGCGTGGCGCATGAGGTCGAAGTGGTCTCGGCGCATCGCACGCCGGACAAATTATTCAGCTATGCCGAATCGGCCGCCGAACGCGGACTAGAAGTGATTATAGCCGGCGCAGGTGGTGCGGCGCACCTACCTGGCATGGTTGCAGCCAAGACCGTTGTCCCCGTCCTTGGTGTACCCGTTCAATCTAAGGCCCTAAATGGCATGGACTCGTTATTATCCATCGCACAAATGCCAGCGGGTGTTCCGGTCGGTACATTGGCGATTGGTCGTGCCGGAGCCGTGAACGCGGCTTTACTTGCTGCGAGCATTGTCGCGAATCATGATGAGAAGATTCGCACTGCATTAAATGAATTTCGTAAAAACCAGACCGACAAGGTTCTCGCCAATCCGGATCCCAGGAACGCCACATGATCATTGGCATAGTCGGTGGTGGTCAGCTTGCAAGAATGCTGGCCCTCGCAGGTATTCCATTAGGGATGAAATTTATCATTTTAGATCCTGCTGAAGACGCCTGCGCTGCACCATTAGGTGAGCATCTTTGCGGTGAATACGACGATACTGAATTATTAAAAATCATGGCCGATAAATGCGATGTCGTGACTTATGAATTTGAAAACGTACCGGCAACATCCATTGCGTTTTTATCTCAATCGATTGAAGTTTTTCCATCAGAACATTCGTTAGCGACGACTAACGATCGGTTGCTGGAAAAAGCGATGTTAAATGAACTAAAAATTCCAACCGTACCGATTGCTGATATCCAATCAGAAGATGATTTAAACAAGGCGGTGAACAATATCGGCCTGCCAGCCATTCTAAAAACCCGTACTATGGGTTACGACGGCAAGGGCCAGTTCAAAATAAAACAACTCGATGATGTAAAAAAGGCCTGGCAGGAACTCGGTGGTGTGCCCTTGATTTTAGAAGGCTTTGCCAATTTCAAACGAGAAGTGTCGATCATTGCGGTTCGTGGTCACGACGGTGAAACACGGTTTTATCCATTATCAGAAAACATCCATCAGGATGGCATTTTAAAAATCGCCTACAGTCGTCCGGACGATGCTATGCAAAGTAAAGCAGAAGTATATGCCAAGCGTATCCTTGATAAATTTAAATACGTGGGTGTTATGGCGCTGGAGTTATTCGACACAGGCGATGAACTATTAGCGAATGAAATGGCACCGCGTGTACACAACTCTGCGCACTGGACCATCGAAGGGGCTGTGACCAGTCAGTTCGAAAATCATCTTCGCGCAATTGCGAGGTTACCGCTTGGTAATACTGCCGCGAATGGCTATGTAAAAATGACAAACTATATTGGTGAGATCCCAGAGAAGAAAGAATTGCTTGCTACGTCAGGATTACATCTTCACGACTACAATAAAAAAGCGCGACCTGGCCGTAAAGTCGGTCATTCGACACAATGGTCAAATCACAAACTCGATTGATTATTGGATTAAAGAGTCCGGAGTTATTCTTTTTTGAGTAGAGGTTGAGATGCTGTTACATGAGGTTAGTTAATTCAATGACCTTCACTAATGATCTTCATTGAGGTAAACGATCTCGTAAAACCCCAAATAACCAGGTTCCATGCAGGGCACTCACTAATAAAATCAATGCTGGTATGGAACCTGTACCGATGAGTGCAAAGATGGGTCCAGGACACAAACCAATCGTTCCCCAACCTAGACCAAATATAAATCCACCTAGTGGATAATTCACGCGTCCTGGTTTTTTCACCGGTATATTAATCACTTCACCTTCAAGCGAAGGGCGGCCCACCAGACGACGCACAACAAACAAACTTAGGGTCGCTGTACTGATGGCGCTAATGATAATGCCGTACATGTGAAAACTTTGAAAATGAAACATTTCCTGTATACGATACCAAGATGCTGCTTCTGATTTGATCAAGGCAAAACCAAACAGGATCCCCAGCAACAGGTATGGAGCAAATCGAATCAACGGTAAAAATTTTTCAGCCATCATGCACCTCTTATTACCAGCTTAACACTAGCGGTACTATCCAGTGCGAAGCGAGCATGCCACCGGCAAAGATACCAATCACGGCATAAACGGACTGAATTTGAAATGTAGATATTCCGGTAATCGCATGTCCCGATGTACAACCGGATGCATAGCGAGTACCAAAGCCAATCAATATTCCACTAATAATCAATAATGGGATAGAGCTCCACGAAAATGAGAAGAGTTCAGTAGGATTAAGTATGGTCAAATCCTTAAGTCCCCACGCACTAAATTGTTGCATAGCCGCTGAACTCAATTCGATAGGCTGGGGATTTGCGAACACGATCCCTGCCAGCCAACCTCCAACTGGAACACCTGTAGCAAAGATTAGACTCCAAAGCGAAGGACGCCAGTCATATTTGAAGAATCGAATGTGAACAATGCGCGGCTGAGAAATAGCACAGAGGTGCTCCAGGTTTTGCGAGATACCAAATGAGCGATTTCCCACCAGGAGTAACAACGGCACCATTAAGCCGATAATAGGCCCGCTGACATACCAGGGCCAGGGCGAGCGAAGTAGCTCCAAAAGTGTCTCCATAGCTATTCCCAACTGATTTAGTCAAATATTAGAAATTGCTAATATACACAATACTCCGAGCTATTTCCAGAATTTTTATACGTGTTAAATCTGAATAAATTCCATTATTTATCAATGGCTTGGTGTAATGCTAACGATTAATAGGGGTGCAGAGTGCATTTTTACATGTTTCTGTGACCTGCTTGTGATCTGTCCATGCACGCTTTTCCACATCTGTCAGTCTTCATTTATATAATTTTATAGTATTAGTTTTTTCAACATGGCAATGCAAAGGAGCTGTAATGCCACGAAAAGCACGTCCTGTGGTACCGGGTATATTAAAAACGATAGGTTTATCAACGAATGGAAACTATCAGTTATTATATATCTCTATGATTAAACGCCCCAAAACCAAGATTGTTGCCACTATCGGTCCTGCCAGCGATTCACAAGAAATCCTGGAACAAATGATGCTGGATGGCATGTGTGTTGCGCGAGTGAATTTATCGCATGGCAGTATTAGCGAGCACACACAGCGAATCAAGATGATCAGAAAAGCCGCCAGTGATGTCGGTACCAATGTCGCGATCATGGTCGATACCAAAGGCATCGAAGTCCGCACGGGCAAATTAGAGGATGGCTCTGTCGTACTTGAACCTGGCACTGAATTTAGACTATACGCCGATAACAGAATGGGCGATCAGCAAGGTGTCTCAATTACTTACCAGGAACTTTACCAACAGGTATCAGTGGGTATGCCTGTCCTGTTGGATGACGGTGTGATTGAACTTGCCGTGCAGTCAGTGGATGGCTCCGATATTGTTTGCAATGTGATCAGGGGTGGCACCTTATATAACGCAAAGGGTGTCAATCTGCCACAAACAGAACTACCTATCGAAGTGATTAGTGAATCAGCCCGTCAGGAACTGGCCTTTGCCGCTGATAATGATGTTGAATATGTAGCCGCGTCGTTTGTGCGTGATGCAAAAGATGTTAATGAAATACGCGCTGTGTTAAATGAATACGGTGTCGATATTCCAATTATTGCCAAGATAGAAAACCAAAAAGGTGTCGATAATCTACAGGAGATTATCGAGGCAGCGAATGGCACCATGGTCGCACGCGGTGATCTGGGCGTAGAAATTGCCACTGAAACTGTGCCGATGGTGCAGAAAAAAATCATTCGCCAAACTGTGATGAATGGTAAGCCAGTGATTACGGCAACCCAGATGCTGGATTCGATGGAAAGAAACCTGCGTCCAACTAGGGCTGAAACCAGTGATGTGGCCAACGCGATATTGGATGGTAGCTCTGCTGTGATGTTGTCGGGCGAAACGGCAACGGGAAAATATCCGGTGCAGGCGGTCAAGACGATGGCATTACTAGCAATGCATACCGAAGCCTCTCTGCGCGAATATGGCAATTTGGAGAAAATCATTCCTCACGCTTCTAATGTTGTGACCGAGGCAGTTAGTCAGGCGGCGAATACCATGGCGACGCATTTGAATGCGTCGGTTATTGTGACTCTGACAGAAACAGGTTTTACCTCGCGTATGATTTCGCGCTACCGTCCGGAATGTCCAATTATTGCGATTACTTCGTCATTAAAAGTGGCACGTACCCTGTCTATGGATTGGGGGGTAAGACCAGTGTTATATGATGGCGAGCCGAGAGACGACGCCAGGATAAATTTTGCTATTTGGAAGCTCAGGAAAATTGGGCTGGTCAAGGAGGGTGATAATGTCATCATTACCCACGGACATGATGCTAAGGCAGGGGGAACGAATCTTATCCGGGTCGTGACCGTCTAGCCAGCAAGATCCATATTAAGGAGATGTGCTGGTTTATAGAAAAATCAGCTTGGACAAGCAAATAAGAATCTGCGCAGGGACGTTAAGTCCATGAAAAATTGAGCATTATTATTGGATATTGAGCATATCTGCGCGTAATCATTGAAATCCCAGATAACCTCAGAATTAGCACTTTGTTATATAGAATACAGCCTGTGTGCCGATAACTACCTGATAGATATCTTTTTAATATCAGGTGAATATGCGCACACGCTTAAACTATGACTCTTCGTATACCAAGCGTATTTTGTATCTTGGCTTGACTGCCATCCTGTTGATGATGACAGTGCTGAGTTTTACCACGATCACGATACTGAATTCCTCCGAACAGCGCATAAAGACCGTAGTCCAGGACCACAACGAGAAGACCCACTATATCGTCAAGATGCGTACCGCAGCACGTGAGCGCATCCTCAGTTTAGAAAAGATGTTGATCTTGAAGGATCCCATTGAGGTCTCAGATGAGATCGATAATTTCACCATTAAAGCCAGTGACTTTCTTGTGGCTCGTGAAGGGCTGTTAGCTATGCAGTTGACACAACAGGAAAAGGACTTGTTGAATAATTTGTATGCGCTGGTTAGGAAAAGTGGCACATCACAAAAACAAACCGTCGAGTTAATTTTGGCTGAAAAATTTGATGCAGCTCGTTACAAATTACTGGAAGAGGTAATCCCGATTCAGGATGAAGTGTTCGTATTTATGTCAGAGATGGTCGAACTACAGAAAAGGGCTGCAAAAAAGGCCATCATGGATGGTGAACAAGAATCTGAACAGGTCATATATTTTCTGTTATTGTTCGGCTTAGTTTCGGCGATCATTACAGTTGTGATTTCATTTTATATCATTCGATATATTACAACGTCTGAAAAAGCTATCAATCTGGAAAAGGAGCGTGCGCAAACTACATTGCATTCTATTGGAGATGCAGTTATTACGACAGACGAATTTGGTAAAATCGAACAGGTTAATGATGCAGCTGAAAGAATGCTTGATCTTAATAGCGAAGAGGCTGCGGGTGACGATCTCGGTAAATATGCGGCCTTTGTTAAAATAGGAATGGAGGAAGTCAGGTATGAACCAATCCAGGAAGCCCTGGACAAAAAAAATGTTGTCGCCTCCGCGGGCGATTCTATTTTATTAACAGTCTCTGGCGATAAGTTTGGTGTCGAATATACGGCATCACCAGTTTATGATCGTTCAAATAATCTGACTGGTTCTGTGCTAGTTATTAAGGATGTATCACAGTTACGCGTTTTATCTGATGAGCTTGCATATCATGCCAAGCACGATAACCTGACAGGGTTATTAAATCGACGTGAAATCGAATCCCTGATAGGCCACACGCTATCTGAACATCGCCGTTATAGTGATGCGCAGGCCTGTGTTTGTTACCTGGATCTTGATCAGTTTAAGATCATTAATGATACGTGTGGACATACTGCAGGAGACGAGTTATTAAAGCAGATTGCAAAAATACTGGATGACGTGACTCGCGATTCAGACTTTGTTGCACGCATGGGGGGGGATGAGTTTGTAGTTATCGTCAGACATTGTGATGAAGCCGGTGCATTAAACACAATGGAAAGAGTGCTTGAACGTTTACGTACACACAACTTCTGTTGGGATAATAAATGTTTCAACACCACCGCCAGCATCGGTATCGTACCTGTCAAGGTGGATGTAGGTAATGTGCAGGATCTGATGAGCGCAGCAGATGCGGCCTGTTATGTGGCAAAAGAGGAAGGTCGTAATCGTATATATCTATATAACGATGATGACGGTAAGGCAAATCATAAACAGGGCGAAATGGAATGGGTCCATAAAATCAAACAGGCGATTAACGAGGAGCGATTTGTTCTTTACTACCAGACAATCAAATCACTGCCAGATGGAAACGAGTTCTTACATGGTGAGATATTATTGAGATTGTTAGATGAAAATGATAAACCAATTACCCCGTTCGCCTTTATTCCAGCCGCAGAGCGTTATAACTTGATGCCGGAAATTGATAGGTATGTGATTAAGAACACATTTGATCTGTTAAACAGATACCATGATGTACCTGCTGTCTCAGGCGGGCTGTTCTCTATTAATCTTTCAGCGCAGTCATTATGCGAAGACGGCTTTTTAGAGTTTGTTATTACACAATTATCTAACTTCAAATTGATGCCGGAAAACATCAGCTTCGAGATCACAGAAACAGCTATGATATCAAACTTAACCAAAGCCATTGGTCTCATTAACAAACTTAAGGAACGCGGTTGTAAATTTGCACTGGATGATTTTGGTAGTGGTCTGAGTTCATTTGGTTATCTGAAAAACCTGCCTGTTGATTACCTGAAAATTGATGGTAGTTTTGTAAAAAATATTAATAACGAAAAACTGGATTTTGCTATGGTGAGTTCAGTTAACCAATTCGGGGACATTCTTGGGATCGAAACCATTGCAGAGTTTGTCGAAAATGAGGCAATTGAAAAGACTTTAATTAATATTGGCGTAAATTATGCGCAAGGTTATGGAATCGATATGCCTGGTCCATTAAAAGATGTCCTTGCTAGTGAAACCAGTAAAATAGATAACAAAAAACGTTCTAATTAGGCGTAGCACGTGAATTTTTTCAATCGTGTTGTGGATACTTTATTGGGAAATAGTCTTTTTTCTATATCCACTCATTAATTATAACTATGCCAGTGTTTTGAGTATACGCAACAGTAACCCAGGTACCCGTTCTGGAGATTGCTCCAGCTCATTAATAACGGCTTGTAATGTTGACGTACCTTCTAACTCCAGCCAGTGAGATAATTGTTCAGGCGTCGCATCTATATACGCCATACTCCAGTTGCAGAAAAGGGGGCCTTCTGTATCGCTTTCATAAATTACTTTAATTGAATCATGTCTTTTATCACTTTTAATTCTCTCCATGGTCTGCTGAACCACATCGTTATTTCCTTCAACCACCTGAAGGAAGACGTCATCTACGTACAATAAAATACCTGTTACACCGTGTTTTTCATTTCGAGTACGGGCATCATCCAGAATGTCTTCGATCATTGCTTGTGATAGAGGTTTGGTAGATTTTGAAGAGTAGATCATTTGGTGTGTCATCGTTTATTTCACTTTGAAATTAGGTTACGGAAGTATACCCACTCTACTATATTTTATTAAAGGGTTTAGAGTAAAATTGTGTCTATTGTTATAGGGAATTCCTTTTTGTCCCTTATCTCATTTTATCGATCTATAGTGTTCTGGTTACTGGCCATACGTAGGAACTACAAGAAAATGCTAAACAACTCTAATCCTAAAGAATGCTTAGTGAATTTTGTTTTGTTTGATTTTCAGTAAGAGTTCTTTGGGTTCGAGTGGCTCACTAAAATAATATCCCTGGCCTTCTTCGCATTGGTAGGCATTGAGATAGGCCAGTTGGTCGTATGTTTCTATACCTTCGGCAACAACAGTGAGACCTAAGTCATGCGCTAGCGTTATGATATTACTTGCAATGGACGCATCACGCCGTCGTTGCGTCATCTCTTTTACAAATACTCGGTCAAGCTTCAATTCATCAATCGATAGATCTTTTAGATAACTGAAGGAAGAAAATCCGGTACCAAAATCATCTATCGCAGCGTTAAATCCCAATGAACGACAAGTCGCAATATTTTTTCGAGCTAAACCCATGTCAGCAACCAGGCTATTTTCTGTTACTTCTAAAAAAACCCGTTCTGGATTTAAACCTTTATCAATAACCGCAATTTTTAACCAATCAACTAGCTGTGGGTGCATTAAGGTTTTACTAGATAAGTTTACAGATATTGAAAGTGGATGAATGCCTTGGTTATCCCATTCAAGGATAGTTGATACGGCTGTGGATATAACGAATAAATCAATATCTAATATAAGGTTTGAGTTTTCGGCTAAAGGTATAAAAATATCGGCAAGGATGTTGCCTTGTTCAGGATCTATCCAGCGGCAAAGTGCTTCAACACGATGTATTTCCTGTGTTTCAAGATCAAGGATTGGTTGGAATGCAATACTCAACTGTTGATTTCTTACCGCTTCTATTAACTGATTTTCTAGATCAATTTTGCGGGTCATCTCGGTACTCATTTCTGGTGAATAGAGACGCGAATGGTAATGAGAATCCTTTTTGGCATCGTTAAGTGCAATGCCTGCATTATGGATTAACTCATCTGCTTCGATACCTGAATTAGGATAACTGGCTGCACCACAGATGCCTTCAAAGTGCAGTATACGTCCTTCGCAATCAAACGGTTTTGCCAAAGAATTGTGGATATGGTCTAGGAAGGCAACAGCCTCGTCTTTGTGATGCATGGATGGTAGTAATATCGCAAACACCTCATCACGCCAATGAGCAACAGTACATACTTCATTTAGCGCAGCCTTAAGACGTTGGCCACATTCTCGCAGTAATTCATCACCGATTTTATTGCCTAATACTGTTCGTACGTTAAACAAGCCATTAACTTCAACTAGCGCCACCAACAGTTGCGCTTCAGTGCGCCGTACGACGGGAAGGGCCTGTTCTAGACGATCACGAAATAAACGTGCATTGGGTAAACCTGAATTGGCATCATAGAGTGCATTCTCGAATGCCTCTTGTCGCACTTTTTGATATTCGCTTTCATGGCGTAATTCTTCTTCCAGGATTTTAGCGATGGATAGTAAACGCTTTTGTTCCTGTTTATGAAAGATTCGAGGCTGATGGTCGATTAAACATAATGTACCAAGCGCTTTACCTGTAGGTCCTCGCAACACAGCACCTGCGTAAAAACGCACATGGGGTTCATTTGTTACAAGAGGGTTCTCTGCAAAACGTTTATCTTTGATTGCATCCGGGACGACTAATATTTCTGATTCTAGAATTGCATGGGCACAAAATGCGACATCTCGTGATGTCTCAGTTACATCAAGGCCACACGCTGATTTAAACCATTGACGATTTACATCGACCAAGCTTATTAGTGCTATCGGTACTTCAAACAGGTCGGCAACAAGTTGAGTGTAGCGATCGAAACGTTCTTCATTGCCAGTATCTAATAGCCCTAATAGACGTAATTCCTCTATTCGTTCAATTTCATCGTTGGGTATTGGGGCTGATTGAAATAGTGGTCTCGAGGCCATCTTATTTTACTCTTATATACTCGATCTAAATACTAGTATATAACTTGAGCATGTGAAGCTAAGCGAGGAAATGTGTAACATTGTTAAATCATAATGTGCTTATTCACTATGAGGGAGCCTCTTTATGTTTATGAATAATACGTCAATTAAAGGACGTAGGGGGAGAAATGGCATCAGACAACGCTTTTTGGTGTGTCATCTTAGCTGACTTTAAATACAGAGGAGATAAATATGGGTTGTATAGTTAAGTTATCGCAAGTACTCGTTGGGTGTTTCTTATTAGTTTCATCACTTGTCATGGCATCAGATGTGGTGAAAGAAAAAAATATCGGGATGGATTTAGCGCGTGACATTGCCAACCAGGCAGTTCTGGCTTGTCGTAAGCAGGGGTATCATGTCAGTGCGGTGGTCGTGGATCGCCATGGCTTAATTCGAGCTGCGCTACGCGATGATCTGGCAGCGCATTTCACCGTAGAAATAGCTGAACGTAAAGCCAACATGACGGTGATGGCCTGGACAGATAGTGGAACGTTTAGAACCGCACGCGAGGATATTCGACAAGAGCTGAATCATATCGATGGCTTGATCGTGATGCAGGGCGGCGTTCGGATTTTGTCGGGTGGTTTTAATCTTGGTGCCGTCGGTGTCAGCGGCGCACCAGGTGGTGAAAAAGATGAGGTCTGTGCCAGGCAAGCACTAAAAAAACTGGATGAGCGCATTCAGTTTGCTATTGATTAGCTGACATTAGATAGCATAAAACATTGTTGAAAGAGACCTTTGTAGCTTGAACTTGATAGAGGCGTTCCTTGTATGCTCACTTTAAAAGATAATTGGGGGTACAACTGTAGGGAGAAGGTGAGGCTAGAAGTTAGCTCTTGATAGGGTACTTGGACTCTGACAAAAAGAATGCCAAAATGGCTAAGTATTTAAAATGGCTTGACTAAGTATGAGTCAAGATTTGATCGTGAGATTTAATTTCAAGTAATAAGAAAGAGGGCAAGGGAATGCAGAAAACTGCAATGGCATGGAAGTTTATGCTCGGTATATTTTTCATAATAATGACGTCACAAAATGCAGTTGCGAATCAGTTAAGAGCTATTAATATCGAGTTTGTTGAGGATCAAAGCCAGACGATCATACCAGGGCTCAAAGCACAATACCGTTTGTGTATCCAAAAAAAAGAGTCGATCCTTAAGACGAAACGGGAACACCCGGAAATTTGGCCTGCCATGAAGAGTAGCTTGAGACCCGAATATAAGATTAATGCAGGGGCAGATCCCGAACCGGATTGGGTTGCTCTGGCGGTAGGTAAGAATGTTTCCAGGGAGTATTTTTACGGTGACAACTATGCCAGGTATTCTGAAAACTCCAGGTACAAGATTTCAAAAGACGGATTGTGTCGGCTGATCATTGATAAGCGCGAAAAAAGAGAAATTGACAATGGTCAGCACCGATATTTAATCAATATGCATGGCTATATACAAAATAGAGGCTCACTCGGTGGTGCTTCTGGCCAACCACCCTATCAGAAAATAAAAGTAAACCGAACCGTCAGTCCAGTTATTTCCTATAGAGAGAACGATCGTGAACTCAATAATCTGGTTAACAATCATCCCCAGGTTATGCAATATATAAATCGTTTGTTTGATAGTGGAGCAAATCGCGTGTCCGGTTCCGGAGGTTTATCTAAAGCGACCGTTGATAAGTTGCGAGATGCTTTTGGTATTAAAGAAGACCGGGGAGATTCCAACATACAAACCCCTCGAGCCAACGATGAACACTTTGTGTTGGGAAATGCCTGCGACATAGTCACTAGTAAAAATTTAAACACACGATTATGGTATTGGCAGCGTATGCATCACTATCCTACGGTTATGCGTCGCCCAATCATATTGAAAAGTGAAGTGAAGATGGGAAACAGAATTGCAACTAAAGTTGCAACTCGATTTTTAGTTCAGGATAGTATTGATCCGAGAATATTTTCCCCACCGCAAGCAAAAGGATCGTGAATAGAGTTAGAGTAAAAACTCTCCTGAAATTCATCAACTACTTGCTTTCTCTTTTTGTGCATTCGGCCTAATATTTTAGTTCTGACACTTTTTTAGCGTTAATAATTGATTCAGTCATGAAATGAAGTAGGCCGTCCTGGCATTGAGTGCAACTTCATACATAGCTGCAACGCCGCAAATATCGACTGGCACAATCCACTCATCATGATCAAATCCCATGACGCTTAAAGATGGTGCGCAAACCTGAAATTTGACGCCACTCTCTTGTGCGATTTCAATTTGTTCTTCTAGAGAGGCCATGTTGTTTTTCATCATGTAGTTAAACATTTTTCTTCCTATACCACCAAACGACATTTTGGATGGTGGTAGATCTTTGCTGCTACCAGGTAACATGAGATTAATTAATTTGTTGGCAAAGGTTTTTCCTTTGAGCTTTTTCCCTTTTTTGATTACGCTACACCCCCAGAAAGTGAAATACATCGTTACTTCCATACCCATAGCAATAGCGCCATTGGCCATGATAAAAGCCGCAACGGCTTTATCAAAATCACCGGATAGTAAAATAATCGAAACACGGTTTTCTGGTACTCGTGTTTTGATATCATGAATTTGTGTATCGAGTTCAGCAACTTTAGCAGTGAGTTCAGCTATCTGTGTAAGGGAAGATTCGATGACGGCGCTCATAGTATTCTCCTGTGCGTTTTGATACATAATTAGACTATAAGCATATATAAGATATTCATTATTTAACATGTGATATCTAAGCTAAATGCTTAGTTAAACTAACTAAATTTCTTTACAACTACCGAGGTTGTTCCGATGGAGAAGTTAAACGTACTGGACTTTATTGAGGTGACGGGCGTGTTTGAACGAAAAATTAATCTTGCGCTGAACTATGCAGGATTGCGCCTGCCCCATTTCAAGGCACTCAATTACCTGGAAATGAAAGGGAAAATCACGGTGTCTGATTTAAGTAAGGCTTTGACAGTAACCCGCGCAACCACCAGTGTACTTGTTAACCAATTAATAAAAGCAGGTGCGCTTGAATCTATTGATAATAGTTCAGATAAACGTTCGTATTATCTACGGCTTACCTCATTGGGACTGCAAAGACTCAACGTCGCTAGACAGGAAGTGGCACTGGTGGAGGAAAAAATCACAAGCAAATTACCACAAGAACTTGTGAAGACACTTAATCACGTATCAATATTGGTGAAGGAAGAACTTTGAAGAAGAATCCCATAAAAATTTAGTAAGTACCGTCATGATACATCTTGAAAAAATCTATCTATGTCTTTTAGCCATCGTTCCGAACTAAAAAGTTATTATCCTAGTATAGTAAAGAAAAACTTTCTTATAGAATACTATACTCTTCGGCCATGATATCTTTTTACAAACCGCTTGAGTATCTCCTGAGCATGAGGGGTGGGTTTCTGACTAACTTGTTTTTTTAACTGATCCGCTTCGTGCGGTTTGAAGTAACCATGATTGCTGTAGATATCGATCCGCAATGAAAATTCCTCGGCATCGCCTTCCGGGTGGAACTGCGTGGCATAGACGTTTTCACCAACGCGGAACATTTGTACTGGGCAATCATGTCCGGTCATTAGTAAGGTGGCACCCTTGGGTGTGGTGTCAACGGCTTCCTTGTGTCCGAGTAGCACATCAATTTTCGCTGGAAAACCCTCGAGTAATTTATCTTGTTTGCCTTGTTCGGTAATCTTTAATGTGACACAACTCACGGGCTCTGCATACTTCGTGGAGATACGGGTTCCGAGGACATGGCCCAAGAGACCGTTACCCGAACAAGCACCAAGAAAGGGGAAGTCCCGGGTAACGACCTGTTTCAGCAGCCTGTCGAAATCTGCCTCGATCTTTTTCTGGATATCGGATTTCAAGTCTTCCGGGGTACTGATATCGAACGGGCTGCCTCCGACTATGATGGCAGCATAGTCATTAATCTCCAGATTCTCAGGAATGCCTTGTTGCTCGATACGAATTCTGTGTGTGTCTTTGGCGCGCAAGCCTCCATATTTAAGAAAGCATGCGTATTCGCTATCCGAGGTCTCATTTTCAGGCCGCAGTTGTAGAATTAGAATGGGTTTAGTTGAGGTCATACAAGCCATTATCGCATGGGATGGGAATAAATCAGAAGGAATAAGGGGTCGGTGATTAATGAGAATGATTTGGATCTGGCTGGATCTGGCTGGATCTTCCATCGACTCTTTTGATTCAATATCTCTGGATCACTTTTTGCGAGCTGGTGGGTACGGGGGAAATAGCGTAAAGTTGTTGTTATAAAAAGGAATATGGTTGTTACGAAATCAGGTGAGGATAAGTATATGGCTATTAAAGGCGGTGTAAATCATGTCACGCTACGTGTTCAAGACCTACTACGCTCAGAGGAATTTTATAGTGGGTTGTTAGGCTTGACGCGTGTTGGTGAGCGACCTGGTATGCATTTCTATAGTAGTGGTCATTACAATCACGAATTAGCATTACTGGAAGATCCAGATATGACAGCGGTAGATATCAAGCGGGGTGGCTTAGTTCATATTGGATTTAATATCGAAAACAAGTCGGCACTGGAAGCATTATATAAAAAGTTAAGCGAGCTGGACTACCCGGTTAGTGCAGGTGTTGATCACACAATAGCTCAATCTTTCTATACACGTGATCCCGATAGTTATGTTATCGAGCTAACCACCGACTGTCCGCGTAAAGAATGGGAGTCAAACCCGGAAAGTTTTATGAAAGACACAATGTTTGAGTTTTGATAACTAATGGGAACAGCGTGAAAACGATTTTACATTCCAAGTCGAAATCATCAAACTATCCGTTAATTTATCTATGGAGATATTACAATGTTTATTGTCGCTAATCGGGTCCCTGTTGCATCGGGCTGGGAAGAAAAGTTTGAACAACGCTTTGCGCAACGTGCAGGTCAGATCGACAAACAGCCTGGCTTTGTCCGTATGCAAATCCTCAAGCCAGATAGCGAGAATACACCCTATATCGTCTTAACCACCTGGCAGGATAAGGCGTCATTTGAATCCTGGGTAGGCAGTGAAGATTTCAAACTCGCGCACAGTAACCCCATGCCAAAAGACGCATTTGACGGAGAGGGTAAGCTTGAAATGCACGAGGTGGTTATCGACGCTGAGTCGAATTAGTGTTTTAAAGCTTTTTTAGTGGCGTGGGTAAGAAGGTTAAGTTATGTTAAAAGGCTATTTTCATTTACTGGTGGTATTGCTGTTACCCTGGGGATCATGTCTGGCAGCGGATCAACCACAGAAAAATCAGTTACCCATTTTCGATGCTCATATCCACTATAGTCATGATGTCTGGGATGCGATCCCGCCAAAGGACGCGATCCGTCGCTTGCGTGAGGCGGGAGTCAGACGGGCATTGGTGTCGAGTAGCAGTGATGAAGGGACACAACGACTTTATGAGGCCGATCCGGATTTTGTTATTCCTTCACTTCGTCCATATCGTAAGCGTGGCACGCTGAAAACCTGGATGTACGATGAAAGCGTAATACCGTATTTGAAACAAAGATTAGCGAAGTATCGCTACGCCGCCATTGGTGAATTGCACATTGATGGTGAGCAGGCACACCTACCAGTGATGCTGGAAATCATTCGGCTGGCCAGACAATACAATTTAATGCTGCATGTGCATAGTGATGCTAAGGCCATTAACTTTATCTTCGAGAAGTACCCCGAGGCACGTATCGTTTGGGCCCATGCGGGTTTTGAATATGCATATACTGTACGTCAGCTCATGAATAAACACAGCAATTTGTGGGCGGATCTGTCATTTCGTCGTGAGATATTTCAAAACAGTCGCTTCCTGCCGGACTGGGAAAAGTTGTTGATAGAGCATGCAGATCGTTTCCTGCTTGGTATCGACACCTATGAACCGCAACGCTGGCTGAAAATTAGTAATGTTATGAAGTGGCAACGAAACTTACTGGCAGCATTACCTGAAGATGTCGCTAGAAAGATCGCTTATGAAAACGGAGAATTTATTACAAGAGATTATGTTGCAGAAACAAAAAGGGATCAGCGTAAAACTCATTAACCCAATTCTTTCCCGTTTGGGCGTGTTCGCCCTCCGACCCCCATCTTAACTTGTAAGAAGGGGGCTTAAAAAATCTAGTTAAGTTTCAGGGTATAACCACGTAGGTAATACGAAAATTCCTGTAATACTTCAATACCACTTTTTTCAGCTTCTAGGCACCATGCCTGTAAACGCTGAATCCGACGTGTTTGATCGTTAGATGATTTCATCCAGATCTCTTTTAGTTGCTGTTTGAAATCATAGACGGTTTGCAGTGTCTGGCTTTTACTCAGCGCGAAATCGAGGCGACGACGTTTATCGCTGTCGAGAACAATATCTTCACGGGTTAACAATTTGCTGACACGTCGTAACAGTCTCTTGTAGGTCAGTTCACTGTTACGCTGCTGCTGTTTTATCATGGGTTTGGTTACATTGCGTGCGTATAGTTTTAGCACGTGAAACCGATCACGAATGACCGCGCGAACGGTTTCTATATCAATATTTTGTTTATTACGATTACTTACCGCCTTAACCGCAACTTTTTTCACTTTGGCAAGTTTGAGTGCTTGCAGGACGCGTATGTATAACCAGCCAATGTCAAACTCCCACCATTTATTAGATAGTCGTGCCGAGGCCGAATAGCTATGGTGGTTATTATGTAGCTCTTCGCCACCAATCAATATACCCCAGGGGACGATATTACGTGAGGCGTCTTCAGGTTCAAAATTACGGTAACCCCAGTAATGGCCTACACCATTAATTACACCAGCTGCCCAAAAGGGAACCCAGATCATTTGAATCGCAAAGATGGTAATACCAATTAGTCCAAACAGGGCAATGTTAAGTGGTATTAACAAACTTATACCCAGGAAAGGGAATCGACTGTAAAGGTTTCGTTCTATCCAGTCATCAGGTGTCCCCTGACCATATTTCTCCAAAGTTTCTGTATTGTTTGCTTCAGCGCGATATAACTCTGCACCCTGCAGCAGTACTTTCTTTATGCCTTTAACCTGTGGGCTATGCGGGTCGTCTTCTGTTTCACACTTAACATGATGTTTACGGTGAATAGCGACCCATTGTTTGGTTACCATGCCGGTGGTCATCCATAACCAGAAGCGGAAAAAATGACTAACCACAGGATGCAAAGTTAAGGCGTTATGGGATTGGTGGCGGTGTAGATAAATGGTTACTGCAGCAATGGTGATATGGGTGAGTAGCAGAGTGATACCAACGTAACCCCATGCGGACAGGTTCAATAAACCATCTAATAATATATTCATAAGTTGTGCCTTTTGTGAAATAAAACCAAAGGCAGATCGTCAGTGGTTTCTGACTTTCTGTTTGATAAAGTGAAAATGTGCAAATTCATTCAGGATAATTCAGGTCACATCGATTCTAGAACCACTTATGGGTCCTTATACTTTTAATATAAGGCCGTTGTCGGGTTTTTCAAGTCCAGATAATGTCCAAGATAAACGGGGTCAGAACACAGTTTTCTCTAATATTCCAACTTAATTTGTCTGAGGCGCAATTATGCTCAATATCTCGGGATCACGGTTAACGA
>Ga0316205_10001218_pt1 | contig 35162 bp, 41 predicted proteins | sample 3monthpyrite_MG_FD_204941 | JGI IMG/M metagenome (GOLD analysis project Ga0316205, IMG submission 204941) | Microbial mat bacterial communities from mineral coupon in-situ incubated in ocean water Damariscotta River, Maine, United States -... | ecosystem: Environmental > Aquatic > Marine >...
CGCCAACCTCCTCGCCGAGAGCAACGAGATCATCGGTGATCTCTTCATGCAGCCCTCTTCGGAGGTCATGAGTCATCAGAGTTCGATCGTCGTCGGTCAGCCGACCGTGTCTCTTCGGTCGTTCAACCAGGGTGTCGCCTCGACGCGCAGCCAGACCGCGCTGATCACCGACACCATGAGCATGCTCGAGACCCGGTCCATCGTGGACTCCGAGCTGCTCGCAACCTACGGCGACGCCAACGGCATTCGCTCGCGGGAGGCCATCCCGCACATCGAGGCCATGTCACAGGCCGCAGCCGAGTTGATCTTCTACGGGTCGACAGGTGATGACCCCAAGGAGTTCAACGGCCTCACGATGCGGTACGACACCGCGTCGAGTGACAACTTCCTGGACGCTGGCGGCACGGCCTCCAACGCCCTGTCGAGCGTCTGGCTGCTCGGCCACAAGCCGAACGTCGTCCATGGCATCTACCCCAAGAACATGCAGGCGGGGCTGAAGCACACGGACATGGGGCAGCAGGTCATCCAGACCGGCACCGGTGTCGATGGCGGCACCATGGACGCCTTCCTGGACGTCTTCCGCTTCAAGCTCGGTCTCGTCATCAAGGATTGGCGCTACGTTGCGCGCATCGGCAACGTCGATGTCAGCGGTGACCTCACGCCGATCACCGACAAGCAGGCGCTGACCGGTGCCTACGACACGCAGTTGCTGTATCTGATGGCCAAGGCGCTTCACCGGATCCCGCGCACCTCTGGCGTCCGGCCGTGCTTCTACATGCCTCGCTCCATCTTCGAGGGGCTCCACGTTCTGGCGCTGGCGCAGAAGAACGCCAACGTCTTCACCATCGAGCAGGTCGCCAACTCGGGCCCCATGGTTCGCTACATGGGCATCCCGCTGAAGATCTGCGACCAGTTGCTCTACACCGAGCCCCAGGTCGTCTGACCTGATCTCGCGACCCTCGAAACAGGAGACAGACCATGGGTTTCATGGACGCACACAACACACTCGCCACCACGTTGAACATGTTCGCCAACAGCGGCTCGGACGTGATGACCACCAGTGCCTACGACACTGGTCCCATCGCGACGGGCAACTCGGGCGCCGACATGGGCACCGCAACCGAGCTGCTGGTTCGGGTGACGGTGACCACCACGTTCACCGGCGCCAGCGGCAGCCTCGTCACCTTCACGGTGGAGTCGAGCAGCTCGGCGACGGACTTCTCGTCCTCGACCACGCACTACACCAGTGCGGCCTACTCGGCCGAGACGGGGCTGAACGCCTACAAGTTCGGCGACAGCTCCCATGAGCACCAGGGCACCGTGATCTACATGCGGCTGTCCCCGGGTGAGACGTGGAACCGGTACGTCGGTGTCCGCGCGTCGACCACGGCAGCCAACAGCACGGCTGGCGCCTGCACGGTCGACATCTGCACTGACCCGGCGGTCATCGCTCAGTACGCGAGTGGCATGAACTTCGACAGCTGACCCCCAAGAGGACCTTCCTGATGGCCCTGATCCGACTGCGCGTCCGCGAGGACATCGACGACCCGTTCATCATCGTGCCCCTGCACCCGCAGCTGCACGACGAGACGCACGAGGTCCTGGGCTACACCAACGGGAAGGTCCGCAAGGGCATCGAGTTCATCTGGCGGGCGCACCCCGGGGGCATCCCCGACCATCTGGTCGAGGTGGTCGAGGACCCCCGGGGCGCGGCTCAGGTCAAGAAGGACGAGAAGGTCTGGGCGGAGTACCAGGAGGCGTGCCTGGAGGCACGCGCCAAGCTGGATCGGCGCCCGGGAAGCAAGGTGACGATGCCGGCCTACCCGATGGGCCGGGTGCTCGCCAAGCCGGGTCGCAAGAAGACCGAGAAGCCGGAGCCCGTCGGAGCTGGAGCCCGGCCCTCCGACGGAGAGTGACCCACGATGGTGACCCACACGGAGATCACCATCTGCAACATGGCCCTCGAGCACATCGGCATCGGTGTGAAGTTGGCCAGCACTGACGGGACCCTCGCCAACGCCACGACGACGACAGGCGAGGAGTACACCGAGTGCAACTTCTGGTACCCGAAGGTCCGTGACCTCGTACTGGCGGCGGCCCCGTGGGGCTTCTCGATGAAGTACGCCACGCTGTCGGAGGCTGACGACGGTACGAGCGAGGTCTGGACTGATCACTGGGATCGCGCCTACACCTACCCTTCGGACTGCCTGCGCTTCTGGCGCTTCATCGACGACGAAGGGGTGGGGCTGTCGGCGCGCTACGACAGCGAAGGGTGGCTCATGCTGGCTCCCGGCGGGAGCTACCCTTACGAGGTGCGCAACCACGACAGCAGCGTCGTGATCATGTCCAACACGCCGACGGACTGCGCCCAGGTCGAGTACATCTACGCCAACACGACCGTCAGCAACTACCCACAGAGCTTCTCGTCGCTGCTCTCGTGGCGCCTGGCTGAGCGGATCGCCGCACCCCTGTCCGTGTCCGCTGAGAGGGTGACGCGGGCGCAGACCGAGGGCATCCGGATGTGGCAGCACGCGCTCGGGCAGATGATGAACGAGCAGCAGCGTCGCCGGCCTCGTGCAGGCCCGTCGATCTCGGCTCGCGGCGGTGACTGAATGGTCAATATCCACCAGCGGTCTTTCGCCGGTGGGCTGATTGACTCGGCCCTGTCCGGCCGCATCGACCGGCCGCAGCGAGCACAGGGCGTCAAGGCCCTCAACAACTGGTACGTCACCCGGCTCGGTTCGATCCAGAACAGAGGAGGTCTGCGCTATTGTGGGACCTTCAAGGACAGCCACGACGACATCCGGCTGTGGGCCTACAAGATCGACGAGTCGACGGCTTACCTCCTGGAGGTCGGGGAGAAGTACATCCGCTTCTGGAACGCAGGCGCGGTCAAGGCGATCACGGGTGGATACACCTCCTGGGCAGACCTCACGCCCTACGAGCCCGGTGACATCGTCGAGGAGACCGTGGGCGGCACGTTCCATTACTGCGTGGCAACACACACGAGCGCCTCCGGGACGAACGGCCCGGCGACTGCCGGCACCGAGGACGACTTCTGGTACGCGCTGACGGCCAGTGGGTCCGACGCGATCCTCGAGGTGCCCACGCCCTACGCGCAGGCTGACCTCTCGGGCCTTGATATCAAGCAGAGCGGCAGCGAGGTCGTCTTCACGAGCCGCAATCACCCTCAGCACATCCTCAAGCGCAACGGCGACCTGGACTGGAGTATGCTCCCGATGGAGGTCAAGGCCACCATCGCGGCCCCGGTCGTGCAGGTGGGCTCGCCGAACGGCGACACTGCCGGGTCGCAGGACATCCGCTACCGAGTGTCGGCGATCAAGTCGGGCACGTTCGAGGAGTCGTTGCCGTGCAGCGATGGCGACACGACCTACACAGGCAAGGCTGTCGCTGACCCTGAGGTGACCAGCGGCGACCTGCAGGTCACGCACCTCTCTCACCCGTTCGACAACGGTGACGAGATCCACATCACGGGCGTCGATGCCGCTTCAGGCGAGGCGAACGAGAACGCCGTGCTCGCTCTGAAGGACAAGATCTTCGTGGTGTCAGGGTCGACCACGCACGCCTTCCTGCTGAGAGACACTGACGGGCTGCTGACCCGGCCCTCGATCGCGACGAGTTGGCCCGACATCACGATCGACTACGCGCTTGCGTGGTATCCGCGCCTCAGCCACAGCTTCCCGAAGCCGACGCAGCACAAGATCCAACTGACCTGGGCTGAGATCGATGACGCTCAGGAATACTGGGTCTACCGCTCGGTGGACAGCGGCCCCTTTGGCTTCATCGGTTCGACGCGGACGCTCGACTTCCTCGACGAGGGGCAGATTGCCGACGAGGAGTTCACGCCCAAGATCTTCCGCAACCCCTTCGTGGATGGTGCTTGGCCGTCGGCAGTTGGGGAGCACCAGCAGCGACGCTTCTTCGCATCGACGGACGACGACCCGCGTCGCGTCTACGGCTCGGTCACGGGCGATGCCGACGACTACTCGGTGCGGTCCCCCATCGAGGATGCCGACGCGCTCGAGTTCGCCATCGCGGACGAGAGGGCTGACGAGGTCCGGCACCTGACGAACCTCGGCCAACTGATCGTGATGACCAACGGGTCGATCTGGACTGCGGCCGGCGACGGCGCCGGGACGATCACGCCGACGCTCATCAACCTCCAGACGCTCTCGACGGAAGGGGCGGCTGCGTCGCCAGCCCCGCTGCGGATCGGCGACGGGATCCTCTACGTCGAGTCTCTCGGGTCGATCGTTCGTGAGCTGCGCTTCGACATCCAGGAGGGCGGCTTCGCGGGGTACTCGCCGTCAGATGTGACGGTCTTCGCCAAGTCGATCTTCGACGGCTACACGATCAGCAACTGGGACTACGCCCGGGTTCCCAACTCCATCGGCTGGATGTGCCGCAATGACGGCACACTCCTTGGCGTCTCCCATCTGAGGGACCAGGAGATCCTTGCGTGGTCGACGCACACGACGGCGGCGAGCGGCGAGTTCAAGGACGTCGCAGTGATCCCCGAGGACGGCGTCGACACGCCCTACTTCTTCGTGAAGCGCACGATCGATGGCGCTGTCGTGAGGAACATGGAGAGGCTGTCTCCGCGCAAGGTGGGTCAGTACCAGCAGGACCAGCACCTCGCGTCCGTCTTCCTGGACTCGTCGCTGACCTACGACGGGACGCACTCGGCGGCAACCACGACGATGGAGCTGACTGGTGGTTCGACCTGGGCGTCTGGCGAGACAGGCCTGACCCTCACGGCTGGGGCAGCAACCTTCCCTGGTGACGCGAGCAACGTCGGCGAGGGCTACCGTCTCCAGAGCGCGACGGACTCCAGCGTCTACGTCGAAGTCCAGGTGACCGGGGACGCCTCGACGACCGTGCAGACGGTGACGCTCTTGACGGCCTGCCCGGCCGCGCTGCAGTCCACCAGCACGACCTCGTGGGTCGCCATGGTCCGGGACTTCCCGACGAGCCTGTCTCACCTGGAGGGCGAGTCGGTCACTGTCCTGGCGGACAGCAACGTGCTGGGGCCCTACACCGTGACGAGCGGCGCGATCAGCCAACTCTCGAGGCCCTACGGGATCATGCACATCGGGCTGCTCATCCCGGAGACCGATGTCCGCCTGTTCGACGTGGACTCGGCCGACCAGGGCGGCAGCGCGCTCTACGACAGGATGAAGCAGGTCCAGGCCGTGACCCTCGACGTGCGGAACACTCGCGGGATCCAGGCCGGGCCCGACGCGAGCTACCTCGCAGACCTCGCTGTGGATGGTGACGACACCACGACCGGGCTGCTCACGGGCCTTCGGCGCTGTAGGATCAAGAGCCGCCCATCGCTGACAGGCGCCGAGCTTCTGATCCGCCAGTCGCTGCCGCTGCCAGCGGAGATCTACGGCGTCGTCCGCGAGGTTCATTTCGGAGAGGCACCATGAGCATGGCCGTCGGTGACATCCTCCTTGCAGAGGACCAGGGCAAGGCTCACAAGTACAACGCCGAGTTGTCGGTGCTCAAGGGCCGAGAGGCTGTGCGCCAGGGGCAGGACAGGTCGGCTCGAGCGCAACTCGAGGGGCGGGCACTGCAGTCGTCTCAGCGAGCAGCTGCGGCTGGCCAGGGCGTCGACCTCAGCGCAGGCGGAACGATCACCAGCATCCAGGAGGGCACGGCGGCGACGGTCGGGCACCGGATGCGGCAGATCAAGAACAACGCGGCCCTGGCTGCCCGGGGGCACCAGTTCGAGGCGGACGCCCACGAGAAGGCGGCCGACATGGCGATCAAGGCTGGCTACATGAACGCCATGGGCACGCTGGTCCAGGAGTTCGGCAACTTCGAGCAGGTCGCAGCGAAGAACGACTGGTGGCGGACGACGTCGCCGTCGGACGACGGGGGCGGCGGGGCGCTGCAGGGGCTCGATGAGTTGTGGGACGGGCTGTGGGGCTGGATCTCTGGGACGGCCGGTAGTGGGAGCGCCCCGTGAGGATCCCGACCATCCCGACAGCGGGAGGGGCGGTCTCCTCGGATGTCGAACGCGCCGCGCTGGCCCCCGGCGCCCAGCGTCCAGTCCCTGGCCAGAGCCTGAACGCCCGCAGGGTCCTGGGGGCCGTGGGCGAGGTGTCGGCCGGCATCGCGGCGCGGCAGGCTGACCGCTCGAACAGGCGCATCGCGTCGAAGGCGGTGGTGGACCTCAGCGCCTTGGCGGACAAGACGTGGTACCGGCCTCTCGACGGCGAGGAAGTGCCGCTGTCGGATCTCGAGGGCGAGCGGTACGCCGAGGTCGGCCAGACTGCGATGCAGCTCTACCAGGAGGGTCACGCCGAAGTCCTCGGGGGGCTCAGTGAGGTCCAGAGAGAGCTGGTCCAGAGAGAGTCTGCAGCCATCGCACTGGGCTTCGGCCGCCGAGTCTCGACGCGGATGGAAGAGGTCGAGGGCCGGATGGAGCTGGCCCAGTACCAGCAATCGAAGGTCGTTCATCAGGGACGCGCAATCGACGCTGCGAAGGACATCAGCATCAACCCCGACGGGACGATCAACGACGCCCCTGTCGAGAACACCCTAGATATTTTCAAGGCAACAGTTGGGGCTCACCTCGCGAGCAACTTCGATAGGATCGCCGGCAACGAAGAAGACGGCCTCATGTGGGAACGCTCGCAGATCGAGCCGGTCGAGCGCAAGGTGCGAGCAGACGTCCTGCGCTCGCTGATCGACGGTGGCCGCTTGGCTGAAGCTGAGTTGTACGCAGAGGAGTACAGGCTGAGCATGGGCGCTGGCGTCTTCGAGCAAGAGCGCGAGCGTATCGCCGCCAAGCAGCTGATCATCACCAAGGCCGATATGGCGGCGGGCGTCGCGTCTGAAGTGCCCTACGTTTCTGGTTCAAAGGAGCGGCGTGAGGCCGTTTACACGGGCGGTGGCCTGCCTGTGATGACACCGTCGCAGGTGCTGTCGGCGCGCCTCGCCAAGGTCGACCAGGGCGTCAGGGATGGCGTCATCGACGCGGACAGCGCTCGTGACGTGAAGGGCATGATCCGCCAGGACTTCGCTGATCAGGTCGCGCGTGCGACGGAGCGTCAGAATGAGATCTTGGGCGACTGGAACCGCGACTTGATCGGGACGGAGGTCACGGACATCAAGGCCCTCCAGACAGACTCCCGTTGGGATCAGCTGAGCGAAGAGCATCAGGGCATCCTGGAAGAGACGATGCTGCTCAACGCGGGCGTGCTGAGGGAACGTGACTTCTACAGCACCGAAGTCGCCGCGACTCGATGGGCGATGAAGAGTCCGCGTGAGTTCGCTGAGTTCCCGCTCGCAAGCATCGAGGCGGCCCTCGGCGGTCTCGGTAGCGATCAGTACAAGCGCCTGGAGCGCCTCCAACGAGAGACCCGTGGCGACCTCTCCCAGAGCAAGCTCTTCAGGAACAAGGAGTTGGTCGAGAAGTTCATCGAGGCGAACGTCGCCCTATTTGAGAACGAGAATGATGCGCTCTCGTTCATGATCGAGATGACGACGTTTGTCGACGATGCAACCGACTCGGAAGAGTTGGCTGGGTTCATGACCCACCTCACCCGGGACGTCATCACGGGGCAGGGCGGGCTGACGCCCGACACGAAGCAGCTTCGGCACATCACCTACGGCGACATCCCTGAGAGCGAGATCCCTGGTGTCATCGGGTCTTTGGTCGGCGACGGGTTGATCTCCCCTTCCGACGCCAGTGCCTACCGCAGCGGCGCAGCGTCGGCCCGCGAGATGGCTGAGTTGAAGGGCCTGATCGTTGACCGATGGGCGGAGACGCGCGAGGACGCGCCGGACACCACGATCGTTGACGACGCGCTTGGCGCGAGCGCCGCTGCTGTCTCCATGGGCGCGAGGGCTGCTGGCGAGTCTTTCATCGCCCGCGCCCTGAGAGAGCGCGTAGGCGACACGATGGAGTTCCTTGGGTTTGGCGAGAAGGCGGAGCGCGGACAGGTGAGGCGCTACGCCATCAAGCATGGCATGAACCTCAGCACTGAGGCCGACTGGGCTGCGGCTCGCCGTGCTTGGACAGAGCGCATGGGCGAAGGCGACACGAACCCAAGCAACATGCTAGGCAGCATTGGCCTGTGACCGACGAACTCGACCTCCTCCGTGAGAAGTTTCCTCACCGTAGCGACAGGCACCGCGCCTTCTCAACGCGAGCGCGGGTAGCGCTGCACGACCTGTCGATGTCGGACATGGCGGCGACGGTCAAGGCGGCTCGCCTGCATGGCCTCGACTCGAAGACAGCGGCCGGCGTCTTGCGGAACGGGTCGGAGGTCGACCGGAAGGTCTTGCTGGGCGAGATGGTCCCGCTCGACGAGCTGGCGGCCGAGAGCCCGGCCTTTCGCGGCTGGCTCGAGGCCGACATCGACCGCGCTGCTGTCGCGGCAAGCGACGTGGAGGGGCTGACGGAGCTGGTGCTGGCCATGCGCCGTCAGCAGCACCGCCAGCAAGGCCTGATGGAAGAGTCCGGCGAGAGCTTCACGTTGGGCATGCTCAACATGCGCGGCTCGTTGGCTGCCATGACGCTGGCTGCGGCTCGCGATGACGAGGGGCGGGCGGAGGCCTCGTCTGCGCTGGCAGACTACAGCAGGTCAGCTCACCAACTGCGCGCCGACCGGAGCGACTCGCTGCAGCGGTACTTCGCCGGGCTCGATGATGCTGAGGGGATGGAGCTGGTCGCTCAAGCGCTGAGCACGCCGAGTGGCTTCATCAACCTGATCGTCGAGAACCTGGGCTTCTCGCTGCCAGCCCTTGGTGCGAGTGCAGCGATGCTTCCTCTGGGCCCGCTAGGAGTTGCCGGCGGCGCGTTCCTCGGTGGCACGACGACAGAAGCCGGCGCGTACATCATGGGAGAACTCTCCCAGTACGCCGACATGGCGGATGCTCAGAGCATCTACGAGGCCAGCCGCAACCGCACCCGGATGGCTCGACTGTCGGACGAGGGCCTCCGCAAGGGCGCCGTCATCGGCGCGCTCGACGCGGTCACCGGCCTCGCGGGTGGCAAGTTGGGCGGCATCATCGCCAAGCGCAGTCGGTGGGCAGCGGCTGCATCACAGCAACTCGTCGAAGCTATCGGTGAGGGAGGTGGTGAGTTCCTTGGGCAGATGGCGGCGACCGGCGAGGGCGACTTCGATGAGGCGCTGTTGGAGTCGCTCGCCAGCATGGGCACGGCGGGTGGGCAGGCTGCACTCAACCGGGCAGCCATGACGTCTCGCGCTGCCGTCGGTGTTCCCGCTCGCAAGGTGCGCAGAGCGATCGACGCGCACGTCAACGCCCGCAACACCCGCGACCTGATCGAGCGGTGGCGCGCGTCGAAGACCGCGAAGGCGCTACCCGAAGACACAGCCGAGCTTCTTGAGAAGCATCTAGGGAGCATGACGGATGCGTCCGTCGCGGTCTTCGACAAGGACGCCTGGGACGCCTTCGCCGAGGAGAACGACCTGGACCCGGTGGAGCTTCTGGATAGCTTCACGCGAGGCAACGGCGAGATGGCCTACGGGCTGGCGGACGACAGCGGGACGATCGCTGTGCGGTTCTCTGACTTCATCGACACGATGGCCCAGCGGGAGGAGTTGGTTGATCTCGTTGACCTCGGGGAGTTCCACGACACAGCGATGTCAGCTTCTGAGGCTGGACTCGTGTCGCTGGACGAGACCGAGGAAGGTGGGCTCACCGGGCTTGAGGCGGAGGAGTCGGAGCTTCGGGAGGAGCTGGCCTCGCTCGATGACCCCGCCGCCGAGGCAGCCTTGCAGGCTGACCTCGCGGGCGTCCTCGAGGACAATGACGAGTCGTCTCAGCCTGTGATCATGGATCCACGGCTGACCAGTGCCTTGCGCGACATCCTGAGGGGGGATGTTTCTAGTGGGATACCGGAACTCCGGGGCATTCTCGCGGGCACGGGCGTTCGCGAGTTCAGTCCGGGTGATGATAGTCAGGTGCAGGAAGAGATGCAGGGCATCTTGGAGGGGGAGCAGCGAAACAGTCCTCTCCGTCCTGCGGACCCGGCGCTGGCTGAAGAGCTTCGGGAGATCCTCGAAGGGGTCAAGACGCCGGCCTCCGGGGGGCTGGATCAACTGCAGCGGGAGCTTGCTGGGACGGCAGCCCCTCGTGACGCTGGCGGCGCGGGGGCACGACGCCTTCAGGAGAACCTTCGCCAGCTACTTGATGACGCCCAGTACGAAGACACGGAACTCCTACAGCGAGACCTAAGGGGCATCCTCGAAGGCACCCTGCAACAGGGCGATGCACGCCGCACAGAGATCGAAGGCCGCCTCGCCCAGATCGACGAGACCTACAAGGCCGCCCAAGATCTCGAGAACGCGCTGACGGCTCAGCTCGTGGCGACGGGGCGGAGCCCGGAGGATGCTCGGCTGTCAGCGTTCCTCATGGCCGCTGGCTTCAAGGCCATGGCTGCGCGGTCAGGGCTGAGCGAAGCGACGCTACTGGATCGCTTCCGGGTGCGGGTGGGTGGAGCCCCTATCGAGGGCGACGGAGTTTCGCAGGAGGCCACTCGCGGCGAGACCACCCTCTTCCGCGACACCGACGGCAGGCGCTCCTTCCAGATCGAGATGCTCGCCGGTCGCAACCTATCGACCTTCCTCCACGAGACTGGCCACGTCTTCTTGGAGATGCTCGGCGATCTCGCGGCAGAGGGCGGCGACGCCCAGCAGCAACGGGACTTCGCGGCGGTCATCGAGTGGCTGGGGATGACCCCCGAGGAGTGGCGAGCGACGGACATCGAGGGGCGGCGGGCAGGGCATGAGCGATTCGCTCGAGCCTTCGAGGCCTACCTGATGGAGGGCGATGCCCCGTCACTGGCACTCCGCCGAGCCTTCTCGCGTTTCACGGACTGGCTGGTGGCCATCTATTCGGACCTCGTGGGTCTGGAGGCGAGAGCCGGCTTCGAGGTCGGGCTGACGGACGAGGTCCGGGGGGTGATGGACCGGTTGCTGGCCACCGACCAGGAGCTTCAGGAAGTCCGAGGGGAGATGGGGCACCTCGATGTTCCACATGGAACATCCGACACGGACGAGATCGTCGGCTTCGAGCAGGCTCAGGAGGACGCCGATCGTGTGGACCGCGAGAGGCTCCTGGCCGAGAAGCGCAGGGAGGCCAAGGCCGACGCCAGCGCCGAGCGCTCAAGGCGCTTCAGCGAGGTCCTGGGCGAGGTCCTGGCCACCCTGAACGAGCAGCCTGCCGTGCGGGCCTACCATGCGATAGTGGACGGCATGGAGGCCGGTGGGCAGAAGCTGACCCACGCCCCCAAGATCGACCCGGAGAGCGTGCCCAAGGAGATTCTGCCGGAGCTGCGCCGCATCGGTGCCCTGGCGGAGGACGGTGACCCCAGCGAGCCCCTGGACGCTCTGGCACAAGCCTGGGGGGCTCATGGCACCCGGCAGTTCGTGGCTCAGCTGGTGGCTGCCAGCCACAAGGAGCAGACAGCACGGCGGCTGGCCCTCGAGATGCTGCGTAGGGAGCAAGGCCGGGGCGCCACGCCCAGCCGAGCCCGGAAGGCCGCTCTGGCCGCTCAGGCCCATCGAGAGCGCTCTGACGCGCTGCACCTCAAGCTGGTCGAGCTGACCAAGAAGGCCGCTGAGGAGGGGCGAGAGGCTCGCAGGGAGGCTGAGGGGCGCCGGGGGGCTGAGCGACGCGAGGCAGGAGAGCGGGCTCGCAGGCAGATCCTGGAGGCCGAGATGAAGCGGCCCCGGGACGACACGCCCAAGCTGGCTGAGATCCGGGCCAGGGCGATGGCTGCGCTGATTGGGATGCCGGTCTCCGAGCTGACCCCGGACAGGTACCGCGCTGCCGCCGGCAAGGCACGCGGCAAGATGACCCGGTACGAGGCGACGGGGCAGTTCCGCAAGGCTGCCGCAGCCCTGGAGCAGTCGATCTACAACTACGAGATGCACCGGATCGCGCTCAAGCTGAAGGCCGAACACATTCGTCACGGCAAATATCTCGCCAAGCTCGGACGCGGAGGGCGCTTCAGCACTCTGGGCAAGGTCGGGCAGGACTGGCAGGACCAAGTGCTTCGGGTGCTGGTGGGCTTCAACCTCTCCCGAGCGCTCCTACCCCCACGCTTCGCGGCTCTGGCACCAATCGGACAGTGGGCTCAGGAGACCAACGCAACCAGAGAGGCTAGGGGCGAGCACCGCCTGCTCGCGGTGGCCCCCAGCCTGGACGCCCGTGGGTTCACCAACCGTCCCTTCGACCGCCTGAGCATCGAGGAGATGCGGGACGTCCGTGACTCGCTGCAGTCGATCTACGAGGTCGCTCGGACCGAGGACGCGATGGTCCGTCGGGGAGTGAAGGAGGCGCTCTCGGATCGAGTTGACCGGGTGGTCTCGTCGATCAGGGGCAGCAAGCCCAAGCGCCAGGACGCCGACAGGCAGTCCAGCTCGAGCACGCGGTGGGAGCGGGCGCGGGGGGCCGTCGCGGCTTTCTACATGCAGCACATCAAGGCGCCCCAGTTGGCCCGTGAGATGGACGACTTCGAGGACGGCGGGGTCGTCTGGGAGTCGCTGATCCGGCCGCTCAACGAGGCGGCTGACACCGAGGTCACTCGGATGGTCCAGGAGATCGAGCGGCTGCAGGCCGTGTTCGCGCTCCTGCCCGAGTGGGGGTCGGGGAACTTCCACAAGCTCCAGGATGTCGAGGGGGTGCGACAGCAACTCTCGCACGAGGACCGGCTCGGGATCGCCCTGCTCTGGGGCAACGAGTTCGGGCGCGAGCGTCTTGTGGGGCACACGGACTCGAACGGCGTCTACCAGGAGAGCCGCCTCGGACTGACTCAGGGCGAAGTGCATGCCGTCCTGCGGACCCTGACCGAAAGCGACGTTCAGTTCCTGAACGCGATGTTCGCCTACTACGAGGCCTTCAAGCCGGAGATCGCAGACAAGCAGCGACGGGTCACCGGCGTCCCCCCTCGATGGGTCGAGCCGATCGAGTACGAGGTGCCGGGGGTCGGCACGGTGACGGGCGGCTACCACCCGCTGAAGTACCGGCCGGATGGAGGGCGCGAGCTGACGCCTGACCAGGAGATCGCGATCATGACGCGCGGCCAGCCGACCGCCGCCATGACTCGGCAGGGTCACCTCATCGATCGGGTCTCGACGACCGACAAGCGCGTGCGTCTCGACGTGCTGGCTGTCGCTGCCGATCACACCCGGCAGGTCGTCCATGACCTCACGCACCACGAGGCGCTGATCGACGTGTCGCGGGTGCTCGGCGCGAAGTCCGTCCGGCACGCGATCGAAGAGCACTACGGGCCAGAGGCAGGACGCCAACTACACGCGATGGTCGGTGACGTGGCGCGAGGCTCGATCGGCTCCGCGAACAACTTCGAGAAGCTGATGACGGCCCTGAGGGTCAACACCTCGACAGCCGTGCTCGCCTTCCGCCCGACGACCGCCGTCGTCAACCTCTCCGGCCTAACTCAGTCGATGGTGCGTGTCGGGCCGGGTCGCGTCCTGAAGGCCGCGCTGCAGTTCTTCGGCAGCCCGCACATGGCCAAGCACACCATGGAGTGGGTGCGCGAGCAGTCGTCGTTCATGACCACCCGCGAGGAGACCCACCACCAGCAGGTCGCTGAGCTGCGCCAGCAGGCGTCCGGTGAGCGGGGGGTGATGCAAGCGTGGAAGGAGGCGGGCTGGTGGATGATTGCCAAGACCCAGGCCATGGTCGACACGCCCACTTGGATGGCCGCTTACGCCAAGGCCACCGAAGGTGGGGCAGCTCACGCTGACGCAGTAGCCCAGGCCGACCAAGCCGTGCGTGATAGCCAGGGGTCAGCGCACCTCGTCGACCTGTCGACGATGCAGCGCGGCGGCGGGCTGCAGAAGATGTGGACGATGTTCTACTTCTACCTGTCGACCACGCTGAACCAGACCTCCGAGGCAACCCAGAAGTTCCTCCGCAGCGAGAAGAGCGCGGGCGATGCGGTCAAGCTCTTCGGCCGCTTCACCATGCTCTACGTCATGCCGGCTCTCTTCACGGTGGCAGCCCGGCAGGCCCTGCGTGGCAGCGAGGACGACGAGCGCGACCTGCTCAAGGAGGCCATGTTCGAGGCGTCCTCGATGGGGCTCGGCACGTTCGTCGGCGCTCGCGAGTTGACCGGCCTGATCTCCGGCTTCCAGTATCGAGGTCCCACGGCCCTCCGCGCAGTCACCGACATCGACCGCCTCTGGAACGAGGTCGCGGATCTCGAGGTCGACGAGGGGCTGATCAAGGCCATGCTCAACGTCGGCGGGGACTTCACCGGGCTTCCGTCGGTCCAGGCGGGTGCTGTTGTTGATGCGTTTACACGGTACTCTGAGGACGCTGCTCTCGGGGCCGCCTTCCGAACCGCCGTCATGGGGCGGCCCTATCAGCCGAGGTGATCGATGACCTTCCCCAACATGCACACGCTGGTTCGCCGGATGGAGAACCTCTCCCCGGGCGGGTGGAATGGGAACCGCCTGTCGAAGAACCAACTCGAGGTACAGCCCGATCTGTTCTGGGCGGACTTCCAGACGCTCGCCAACCAGGTCTTCGGCCAAGGCATCTACTACCCCGGAGCCTACGGGTCCGACACGACAGAGGTGGAGATCCAAGCTGCCATCGACGCAGCCGAGGCGTCCACCTATGGCGGCATGGTGCTGGTGCCACCGGGATCCTGGACCATCTCAACCAGCCTGACCATCAACTCCAGCAACGTGTGGCTGGTCGGCTGTGGCCGGGGGATCACAACGCTCCTCTGCGACACTGCGATGGACGAGGTCGTCCGTGTCGGCGTGTCCTCGGGCACGACCATCACCAGCCACTGTGGCGTAGCTCGGTTGACCATCGACTGCGCCGGTGGGGCGACCAGAGGCCTGAAGCTCTACAACGTGCAGGACTGCGACTTCGCTGAGTTGGAGGTCGATGACGCCACGAGCCACGGCATCGAGACGGACTGCGACTCCACGCTCGCGAGCGCCGGCAATGCGCGGGTCACGCTGGACAACATCTACTCGCACGACAACGGCGGCGACGGCATCCGCCTCGCCTCGTGGCGGGAGATCACGGGGCACCGCTTGTGGGTCTACAGCAACGCGGGGGCCGGCCTGAGCCTGGAACCGTTCCTCAAGTCGGACAACTCGCTAGGGCTGTCGGCTGGCGGGCACTTCGAGACTATCCGGTCCATGACGAACACCGCCGACGGCATCGTGATGGATGGTCTGGAGCGAACCGTCATCACCGACTTCGGGTGCGATGGCAACGCGGGCATCGGGCTTCGCTTCTCCTCGAGCTTCGACAACAGCAACGCGGGTCCCGGGAACAATGCGCTCACGCTCAGTCAGGGCTACGTCAACAACTGTGACGGCGGGGCGCTGGCGGTGGACGAGGGAGCGGTGGTCAAGGACCTGTCGATGTCAGACGTGAAGTTGGTTGGAGACATCGCCGGGGCATCCGACAAACACGGGCTCCACCTGCGAGGAGCGCAGCGGTGCTCGTTCGCTGCCGTGACAGTTGAAGCGGCCACCGGGTGCGGCATCTACATCGAGGACGGGACGCATCAAGGCTCATCCGCAGAGAGCAAGACTCTCCGGTTCACTGACTGCGTCGTCCGTAACTGCGGCAAGTCAGGGGCCACGACAGCGGACGGCGTCTGTCTCGTAGACGCGACCAGCGATGTGATCTTCAAGGGCATCCATCTGGACAACCTGCTCACGACTTCAGCAGCAGGGCACAGCGAGGTCTCGATTGGAGCGTCCGTCACGGACGTGGCCTTTCGCGATGGCGAGATCCTCGCGACCGACGGGATCACCCAGAACTGGGACGTAGCGGCGGGGGCGCTCGACGAGATCACCATGAAGGGGATGCGCCAGGGGGCCGGGAACTACACCCCCACGGTGGCCTCTGAGGCGACCATCACCCTGCCGCCGTGCGAGATGATCACCGTGACGGGCGTCACCACGATCACGGCGATCAACCCGCTCGGCGACGGGCAGTCCGTCCTCTTTATCTTCCCGAGCGGCCTGACGCTGACGGATGGGGCCACCATCAAGTTGGGGTCGTCTGCCGGCGCGGGCACCTTTGCCGTCGCTGCGGGGGCCGGCGTCGTCGGTCGGTGCCGGGCGTCGGTCTGGTATTTCGACGTCTGAGTCATGGGCCACGTCACCTACAGCAGCGAGATCACCAGGGGGGTCAGCACGACCCTCAACTTCTGCCCAGCGAAGGCAGGCGCCTCGACGTGGGCTGTCGGTACTGACTGGACCCCGGCGACCGGTGACAGCAAGGTCAGCATCGACGGGGGCTCACCGGCCAACACGACCAACCTCCCGTCGCACGTCGGGCATGGCATGTGGGAGTTGGACCTCGCGGACGACGAGACCGGGGGCGACCGGGTCATCGTGATCATCGAAGATGCAGGCAGCGCCATCGACGGCGTGTGCTTCAACCTCACGACGGTTCCCGGCGCTGATCGTCAGCTGATCCTCGACATCCTGGCCAAGGCCATCCAGGGCACGACCAAGAAGGGCAAGCGAGGGGGGAGCGGCGCTGCTCCTGGCGGTGCCTTGCCGGGCGGTGCTGGTGTTGGCATCGGAGCCGGGCGGTGAGCCTCCTGACTGCTGTCGTGCTCGGCGTGGGTATGGTTGCTCAGGTCGTGCCGCTGGTCTGTTGTCTCTGGATGAGACAGCGCATCCATCGGCTGGCTTGGTGGCTGATGACCTTCGCCTTCGCAGGGATGTTCCTGCGACGGATCACCTCGCGCTGGTCCGTGTCGGGTGGGCACCCGGAGTGGGTGGTCACCGCTGATACAGTGGCTCTCCCGGTGTCCATCAGCGTCGCCCTGGCCGTGGGCCTCGTGGTTCACCTGTGCCACGTAGCAGGCGGCAACGCCTTCAAGGAGAAGAGCTGATGGAGTGGGGTACGTTTATTCGCGAGATCGGTGTTCCAGGTGGGCTTCTCTTTGCGCTCCTACTGGGAGGCTGGAGGCTCGTGATGAACCACCTAGTTCCGATGCTTGAGAGACTCGTGCAGAGCCACCTTGCCCTTGTCGAGGAGGTCAAGTCGAGCAACCTGCACTGGGCCCAGGAGAGCGTGCGCATCCTGCAGCACCTCGAGAAGCAGGGCGAGCTGATCAGCCAGATCAAGCAAGACGTGGCTGAGATCCTCAGGCAGCAGGACGGAGAAGTTGCATGAATAGATACATGGCTGCTGCGGTGATCGCTCTCTTGGCCTGCGCGTGCGGCGCACTCCCGACGGCCGAAGAGTACGAAGCTGCACAGGAGATCCTCGTTGGTGCGGCCTCGGGCGAGTTCACGGACCCACGGACCCTGGCAATGGCGCAGCGAATCGTCCAAGCCTATGAAGGGGGAGGCGCAGCTCTCGACTGGGTCAGTAGCGCTGTCGGTGTCGCAGTGGCGTGGCTGGTGCCGACGCTCGGAGGGCGCGGCCGGAGATTGGTCAAGGCTGGTCTGGGGGCAGCCATGCGTGGCGACGTGCGCGGCGCAGCGAAGGCCGTTGCAAGCTACGCTGGGGTCCGCCGGAGCGGACTCCCTCAGGAGGGGGGCCCTCCTCCTGAGCCGCCTAAGGTAAGCTCTGAGACAGGCCCGCCCGCCTAGGCGGTGCTCTCTCGTCGAGCGTTCGTACTCAGTAGACTTCGCACCTCCGCTGAGTGCGAGCGCTCATTTGCTTCCCAGCGGGCATGGAAGTCAGGGCGCGCTTCGTAGCGGCTCCATGTGATGGAGCCACCCGCCCCCCTCCGGGACTTGGCAGTCGCCGACGGGCGTAGCCAGTTGCTGTCGATCAGGAGTTGGAAGGCCCCGTCTGTGTCGGCGGCGCAGGTGACCTCTGACCGAGGACCACGCACCCCCGAGATGACCTCGTTGCGGGGGAACTCCTTGCCAGAGAGGTCCCTGTTGACGATCTGCTTGGCGAGACGGTGGGCGATCCGGGTGTCCTTGTCGAGGGACGCCATGGTCGCGATCGTTCGGTGCTGCGAGATGGCGTAGCGCGCGGTGTCGCACGCCGCACGCATGCACTCCCCGTCGATGGTCAAGTTGCCGTAGCCTTCGTGCTTCATGCAGTGGTAGAGCATCGCGATCCGGATGGCTCGCCCATCGTGCTTGGCGAACCACGGGTCGTCGTCATCGTTCGTGGCCCGGATGTCCCGAGTCTCGTGCATGAACCGGCGAAGCCAGCCGACAGCGTCGGGGCTCAACACCAACTCGACCGGTGTGTCCGGCACTGGCTTCTGCAGCAGGCTGGTCAGCGCCTGGGCCCAGGGCTCCATCTGGTCGTCATCCATCCCGCGCCCAGCGAGGATCTCCTCCGCAAGGACGTCGCGCTCGGCAGTGACCATCATGAATCGAGCGATGAAGCCGCGCCCCTGGGCCATCTCGTTGGTCAGCCATGAGAGGGCTTCGGGCTGTGCCGCCACGCCGACGTTGAGCAGGGGTCTCTCCACGATCCGCGTGTGCCCGACGCGCTCCTGCTTCAGGGGGTCGCCGTCGTAGCCCTGCAGCCACGGCCCGAGATGGGGCTCACCGGCGGTGTAGCGCCCCATGGCGACGTCGAGGGGGTCGCTCTCCGAGGCGGAGATCAGCACGCGCCCCTGCTGCCGCTGCATCAACTCGACGAGTCGCTCGCTCGTGGTGTCCTGGGCGAGCAGCGTGTCTGACTGGACGCCCTCTGACTTGAGGCGCTCCAGATCGCCGAGCGCCTTCGCGAGGTCACTCTGGTAGGTCTTCGACTGGGTCGGGTTGCCCTGGCACTTTGGGCTGGTCAGGTCCTTCTTCAGTTTGTTTACACGGTCCTCGGCAAGGAAGAGCGCGGCCTCGTGGACGCCTGCGGCACCGGCCTTGTCCAGGCCCGCCTCCCACTCGATGAGTGGCGCGATGAGCTGCCGCCAGACGGGGCTCTTGCGAGACCCACTCTTCATCGCGACGACGGTCCAGAGCACAGCCTGCTCCTTCCACGCCTCGCCTGGCACGCAAGCCACCGCCTTGCCTGAGAGCGCTGACATGGCGATTGGAAGGCTGAGGAAGAAGGGCAACTCAGGCGGAACCTGGAAGGCGTGAGCCAGGGCCTCGGTCATCTCCTGGAACCACTCGAGGCCTTTGGGGATAACAGAACCCAGATCCACGCCAACGCGCCTGAGTTCGGCATGAAGGACCTCGGGGTCGCGCCAGAGCCCGACGACTGCTTCCGTGTAAACGGCATCGCGCGCCTCGCTTGGGTCGATCTCCGCTGTGTTCGGAGTGAACCCCCTGTCGTAGGCCATGCGGAACAGGGTGCGGCGGCCGATGGGGTTGGCCTTCCCTGAGAGCGAGCCCCATTGTTTGAGGCAGGCGTCCCTCCCCTCGTAGGCCTTGTTCCCGTTGGGTGTAGTGCTCCCGTTGGCCGAGGCGCTCCAGTCGTGGAAGAGATCGAACCCCTCAGAGCTGCCACCGCTGGCGTCGTGCAACGCCATGCAGACCTTCATCCAGTCCTCTCGGCCCAGGTTCGGCGGGATGAAGCGCAGCGCCTCCGCGACCTCGACGTCAAGGGGGGTCGCGATGCGCGGCGGCAGCTCCTTGGGCGCGTCGAGCTTGGGGGCGAAGAGCGGCTGGTCGTTGCTCACGACCCCGTGAAGCGCGAGCCGGACGATCTCCGGAGGGGCTTCCAGTGGGGCGAGCGCCTCTGAGATCCACTCGTACAGCTTGCCGCTCTCGTGCCGCGAGGGAGGGGCGATGACGTAGCCACCCTCCCCGCGCACATCGACGCCCGGCATGATGCCCTGTCGGTTTCGGATCTCTGGGATCATCTTGTCCCAGCGGTAGTAGACGTGTAGCCCGCCGCCACCTGTCCTGGCGACCATCCCTTCTGTGGTGCTGATGTTGATGCCGAACTTGGTGACCTCCACGAGTCCATCGCAGACGACCACGCCGTTCTCGTCCCACTTCAGGTCGAGGTCCAGGACCCACAACCCGGAGACAGATCCAGTGGCGATGGCGATGTTGGCGTCCGGCCACTTCCGCCACCACGCCGCGATCTGGTCTGGGTCATCACTAGAGTTGTCTCGCCAGCGGTCGATGAGCGGGTGCTTGCCGACGTTCTTGCACTTCAGGTCGCCACAGGAACACCGAGCTGCAGCTGTTCTCCAATGGCAGGGGAAAACGTCCGCTCCCATGCTCGCCAGGAACTCCGCTTGGTCGAGCATCTGTCTCCCCTAGAAAGGCAGGTCGCTGTCGTCGATCGCGAACGTCGCGCCGCCACCATACACATCGACGGAGTAGGGCGGCTCATGATCGTGCATGGTCCCCAAGATGTGCGGATGCTTGCCTGCCTCCGAGACAACGACGTGGCTCGGCCCGCAGATGGCGTGCCCCCTGTTGAGGGCCTCCTCGACGGAGGTTGGCGCGCTCTCGTCCCCCGTGTGCCGAGCCCACCACTCCGAGCTGACCTTGCGCGCAAAGCTCGAGGAGTCCGGCTCGAACGAGAGCCACTCGCTGACCTGAGCCAAGCCGGCGACGTAGGTCACCCGGACGGTGTCAGGCTTGCCGGGCTTCGTGGACTGGTGGCGGCTGATCGACATCGCCTTGACCGGCAACTTCGGCGGTGGCTTCGGTGGAGCCCAGTCCACCGGGTGCAGCTTGGCCGCGACACGGTCGTGGCGGTTGTTCTGGATGTCGAACGTGTAACCACACTCCGGGCACTGACGCATCGCGATCAGGATCAACTCACGACACTCCGGGCAGACTTTGACCGGCGGCTCGCCTGCCACCGCCTTCCCGTTCTTCTCTTCGATGCAGAGCGAGTTGATCGGGCCGTGCCTGAGAATGTTGCCGCCGTAGTCGAGAACGCGACAGTCCTTCTTCCCGTCGAAGAGGCGCATGCCCCGGCCCATCATCTGGACGTAGAGGCTGGTGCTCTCCGTCGGACGCAGGATCGACATGAGGTCGATGCGAGGGGCGTCGAAGCCGGTGGTCAGGCAGCCGACGTTGATGAGCGTCGGGAGCTGGCCCTCCTTGAAGGCCTCGATGAGCGCATCGCGCTTGCGCGTGGCGGTGTGTCCGAGAACAACGCCGGTTGGCACGCCTCGAGCCCCAAGGGCAGACGCGATCTGTTCGGCGTGAGCCACGTTGCAGGCGAAGAAGAGCGCGCTCTTGCGGCGCTCGCGCTTGGCCACCTCGATGGTCTCGTTGACGGCGTCCTCGACAGCGCCCTCTTCCATTGCACGGTCAGCCAACTCACCGGTGACGTAGTCGCCCGCTCGCTTCTTCAGCCCCTCCGTGTCGATCTTGGCCTCGCCCTCCTTGCCCACGAGGTTGCACAGCCACCCTTCCTCGATGAGGCGCTTGACGGGCAACTCGTAGGCGACCTCGGTGAAGAGGCGATCCTCGCCTCGGTGGAGGTAGCCTCCGTCCAGGCGGTAGTGGGTGGCTGTGTCGCCGACAACCGTGAGGGCCGGGTTGACCTCCGTCAGCTCGTCGATGAGTTGGCGGTAGCGTCCGCTCGCCGTCTTGGGCACGAGGTGCGCCTCGTCCACGAACACGAGATCGAAGTGCCGGCGCATCTCGGGCATCGTGTAAACGGACTGGATACCGCCAACGATGATGTCGTGGTGGATGTCCCGCTGGTTCAGGCCGGCGCTGTTGAGGCCGATGGGGCAGGCCTTCTCGCCCCACTGCCGCACGATGGCGTCGTGGTTCTGCTTGAGCAGCTCACGGACGTGCGCGAGCAGCAGGACTTTGATGCCATAGGCGTCATGGAGCCGCTTGATCGTCTCCGCCATGACCAGCGACTTGCCTGAGCCCGTCGGCAGCACGATCAGCGGGTGCTCGCCGCGCCGGTTGGAGAGGAAGTCGAAGGTGGCCTGGATGGCCTCCTCTTGGTACGGGCGGCAGGTGTAGGGGCCGTCTGTCATGCTCCAAGTCCCACGCCCATGATCTTGTCTCGCTCTGTTTTGCCTACCCGATAGACCACGGCCTTCGACACAACCCAGTCGGTGTTCGGGATGCCCCAGCGGATGGTCACGCACTCAGCCTTGCAGTTGTGGTAGGTGACAACCCGGGGAAGGCCCGAGAACTCTCGCCCGTTCGCGTGCGAGGCTCTGCAGACCTCCCCGACTTGGGGCCATGTGCGCTCAGGCATCGTAAGGTGGCTTTTCGTAGGGCATGCGCCTAAGAGCCTCCGCCATGAGCCTCAGGATGTTTGCTGCATAGTCAGCAGGCGCCTTGAAGCGCGGCTGAAGCTGGCTCAGTCCAGAAAGATCGCCGTCCCCGTGGCAGATCACGTCGCAGTCTTGCTGTAGCGCGTTGTCGCCTGCGGCCAGCGCGTTGTGACTATCCACGACGATGCCTCCACGCAGACAGCCAGCCCTGCCCCTGCGCGCCGCCTCGACCGGCGGCGACCTCTGCGACGCGGGCCTGAACAGCGACGCAGCGGCAGCACGTCAACCGCTCTTCCAGCTCCCCTCGCGGTGGCTTGCGGGCGTAGACGATGTCGTGCCCGCTGCACCACGTCCGGGTGTCACCCTTCGGGTAGCCGTGCAGCACTGACCCCGAGCGGGTCATGCCGTAGCGCCCCTTGGGGATAGTGATCTCCTGCTGGTAGTCCGCTGGTCGCCCCATCTATCGCACCTCCATGCTGCAGTGAGAGTCCACGAGCCTACGGCCATCGTGCAGCGTGTAAACGGCCTCGTGGCTTGCCTCGTTGAACTCGGTGAGTTCGCCGGGGATCAGGTGTGGGTTGAAGTGGTGGAAGATGCAGCCCTCCCGCTGCATGGCCGGCGTCAGCGGCTGGGGGATCGAAAGCGCCGGGTGCGACGTGTACCCACACTCCCAGGTCCCGTCCTCCTTCGCCGTGACGTAGGTGCAGGTCCGACAGCTGCGCTCGAGCTTCTCGATCTTGCCCTCATGGCAGATCGGCTTGAAGTCGCACCACTTGCACGGCCCCCACTTGGCCGGGTCCTCCTGAGCCTTCGGCGGTGGCCTGTCCGCGAGACTGATCTCCAGACCCTTGCGCTCCAGGCGCTGGGCGGAGTCCCTCTCATAGGCAAACCGGTCCTCGCCCCAGCTGTCGTCGTTCTTGTTCTCGACGGTGAAGACGGCGCGCTTGATCTTGGACCAGTGCATGTAGACCTGACCCTGTGCCCAGTAGACCGGCTTCCAGAGCTTGAGGCCTTTGGTCATGAAGGCCTTGAACTGCTTCTCGTTGGCCGTCTTGTGGTCCCAGAGGTGCAGCGTCTTCGGTGCGCCGGGGTAGCCCAGCAGCTTCCCGTCGAGAGAGCCGCCGAGGTGACCTGGGGCGTCCATCTGAAACTGGCCGCCGTCCTCGTCGCGTGTCGTCAGCTCGACGCCGGGGACGCGGTTGATGTCCCGCGCGGCGCGTGCTTCCTCCCAGTGGCCGTGGTCGAAGAGACGGAGGATCCGCCCCTCGAGGGCGGGGCGCAGCGCCCAGCGGAAGCCGTACCAGATCTCGCGCCAGCACTCCTTGCCGATCTGTGAGCCACCGAGGTGGTCACGTCGCCAGTCCTCTGCGACGAGATCGGGGACGGTGACGTCGCCGACAGGCGGCAGGTCCGTGCCCTCGTCGACCGCCTTCATGACGAGGCCAGAGAGCGGGTGGCGCTGCACTGGGATCTTGCCCATGCTCATGCCTCCGTGGGGCGCAAGGTGGGTCCCCCGACCCGCTTCTCCCGGAGAAAAGAGAGAGCAGGTCGGGGCAACCCAGAGCCGGCTCAGGCAGCACCCCTGCTACCCGTGCGAGCCGACCCGAGTGATTGCCGGGGGACCGCCATCAGGCCCCCAGCGGTCAGGTCAGCTGGGCCAGGGGAAGCCGCCCTGGGGCTGGGCGGTCTGGCCGGGCGGCGGGACCTGGGCGGGGACGCCCTGCGCAGCCGGGGGCGCGACAGCGCCAGCACCGGGGCCAGTCGTCACGGGCTTGACGAGGTGGGCCTGTCGGTTGCCCAGGCTGTCGATGTCCTTGATCTGCACGCGATCGGGGTCCTTGCGATCGGGGCCGACCTTGATGGCGACGACCTTGCCCCGGTAGTGCTCGTCGTCATCGACGATGCCGAGGTCGCAGGCTGCGTTGAGCTTGCGCTGCATGCCGCGAGCGATCCCACGAGCTACCAGCAGGTTCTCGGGCGCGTTGTCCTGCACGCCGAGCATGAGAAAGAGAAACTCACGGCCCTTGAGGTCCGGGTGGTACTGCTCGAGAGGGAGGCACTCGATGCGCAGCATGTAGGCGTCCTCGGGGGACGGCTGCGATCCGGTGGCCTGCCGAGCCTTGGTGGCCTTGGTGGCCTGCATGCCCTTGGGGTCGAGGCTCACGGCGATCCAGCCGTGAGGCCAGTTGGCGAAGCTGTTGGCCTCGTCGGCGCCGGGGGTCTCGGGGAGTGTGGGGATCTGGCCCATGTCAGTCTTCCTCGCTCGCTTCGTTCTTGGTTTCCGCCGGCGGCGCCGGCTGCTGGTTTGCGGGCGGCCCGCCCTGGATGCCTTGCTGGATGGCGGCAGTGATGGCGCTCCAGCCGCTGCCCTCGGTGGGGTGTGGAATCAGGATCTCGGGTGCCATGCCGTACCGGTTCTTGGCCTTGGCGAAGGGGCGCTCCTCCGTGAGGATGTAACGCTGACCGGTGCCCGTCATGCGGGTCTGGTCTTGGCCGAAGTGCTTGCCGTCGCTCACCTCGTGGGCCACGAAGTCCCCCCGGAAGACGAAGTCACCCCAATCGTGGGTCATGTCGGCGAGGCGCAGGGGCATCTGCAGGCTGTACTTGTTGTACGGCTTGCCGTTGGGCGGGGCCATGCGAGCCACGTTGTCGTGGACCAGTACCATCACCGCCATGCCTCGATTGCGCAGGACGTCGAGCCGCGCCGTCAGGAGGTCGCGCAGGAGCATGGGCATGTGGGTCTTCATGCCTGCGCCCCACTCCAGGTCCTCGAGGTTGGCCACGCCCTGCTGCTGGCAGACGTGCTGCTCGCCCAGCTCCAAGAACACGTCGAGTGTGTCGATGACCACGGTCTTGTAGTCGTGAGCACCCGTGTCCGCGAGGGCGTTGATGGATTCAAGCAGCTCGCTCCAGCTGTGCAGCGTGAGATCCCACTGCTCAGGGGGCAACTCCCTGTCGACGTGCGGGCTCAGCGAGTTGAGCCCCTGTAGGCCACCGCGACCCTGCTCAGACCAAAGGAAGACGGGACTGGGCATGCCGGCTGCGAGGGTCGTCTTGCCCCAACCACCAGGGGCATAGAGCACGCCCTTTGGGATGGGCACGCCCGTCGACTTGATGGCGTCTGCGAGAGAGATCACTTGCTGTCCTCCTCACCCAGGAACTTGATGTCGACGACTGAGACGCTGGTGTCCTTGATGGTCACCACGTTCGAGACAGCAGCCCAGGCGACCTTGTCCTCCTCGCGGAGCTTGCGGGCCTCAGGCATCTTCAGCTCATGGCGGGTCTTGAAGAGCCGCGCCACCGTGCCCCGGCCGATGTCCTTGCGGAGCTGGCCGATGCCACTCTCGTCGATGGTCACACTCGTGTTCTGCTTGAGCGTGAAGCCGCCGAGCCGGTCGCCGACCGGGACTTGGTAGGAGGCCTGCCCGTCGGAGTTGAACTTGGTGACCGCCACCAGCTCGGCGACGACACCCGCCTTGCGGGCCTTGGCGTTGGACAGCTCGAGGTTGGCCTGAGCCAACTCGTCGTAGAGCCTTGCGACAGTCGCGCTCGGCAGGGTCTTGCGGGCCATGGTCTTTCTCCGTGGGGTGGAGGTGGAAGGTCTCACGAGGGGACCTGGGTTGTCAATCAAGGAAAAGGAACGCGCCGAACAGAGGGATGAGAATGCAGGCGAGCAGCCAGAGGCGCTGGGCTGTCGTGGCGTGGGTTGGGTGGACGCCGCACCAGTCGTCGGTGCGTGGCTCATCCATCGAAGAACCCCGTCTCCTTCGCGTGCTCCACCAACTCGCGCATCATCCGCGAGAAGTTGCCGTTCCAGCGCCGGTCGCTCTGCTTGCGGCGCTTGTCTTTGCGGGCTTGCATCTTGAGGTAGCGATCGAGCTTGGGCGAGATCGCGAAGCTCACGATCGGGGAATGTTCGCCAGCGGGCAGCTTGCCGTCGACGGTCCGGCGGCCGGGAACTCCGGCGGTCTTCTTCACCATGTTTTCAGCCCTTCGTTGTTGCGGAGGTAGCGCTCGGCCACCCGGAACCGGAGCGACGCCTTGCCGCTCACGAGGTGGTTCGCACGTTCGAGGGAGGTCATGCTGCGCGCTGCGTTCAGCGATGTCCACCAAAGATCACGGCGACGGCGTCGGCTGCTCATGGGTCATGCCTTTCTGCGCGTGTAAACGCGCCAGTCTTGGGTCTTGCGGCCTGGAAGTAGAGGGTCAGGTGACACGCCAATCGTGCGCGGTAGCTCACGACGTTGGCGCCGCTGCTGTCGTCGCCAGTCCCGAGCGGCCCGAAACGCAGCCCGGCGTGTCCGGAACGGGCCCAGGAGAACGAGGTCCCACCAAGCCGCGCGACCACTGCATAGTCGCACGCGAGGGCGCTGCCGGCGGACGCCGAAGGCGGATCCGATGCGGTCTGCCACCCACTGGTCGCGCACATAGCGGTCGTAGAGAAGCTCGAGGTCGCGGTCATGACGGGCCATCGAGGGCCCGCTTGATCTCGTTGGCTATGACGGCCTCTTCAACGAGTTCAGCCGCGCGAGCCCTGCGGTTCACTTCTGCTTGGTAGGCCTTCCTGACGAGTCCGCGCTGGCGGTCAACAACACGCGCCCCCGCCTCATCGCGGACGGTCAAGTCGCCTGAGATTTCAACGAGCCAGCGCGACTCATCGGTCATCTTCAGGGCCCACCTCAGGTCACTCCTCAGGTCCCCGAGCTTCACCATCCTTGCAACCTCGTAGCCGTCTGTCATGGCGCGGTCCCTGTCCCCCTGAAGTAGGTGAGGTCGACCTTCCTTGACTCCGCGCTCATCCCTTCCGCCTCCGCCGCTCCTTGGCCTCGCGCTGCGTCCTCGACACCATCACGTCGAAGGCCATCTTGTGGTCCGTGTAAACGGGCGTCTGCTCCCCGAAGCTCGGCAGCATGAGGCCAGCGGGAATGGCCTCCGGCGCCGGCCGAGCCGACTCAAGGTAGAACGGGACGCTGGATGGCTGGAGCTTGCCACCGTTCGTGCTCGCCGCGCCGCCCGGTACCGACATGCGGTAGGGGTTATCGTCCTGCCACCTGTCCCAGTCCTCGCAGAAGGAGGCCTCGCAGCAAGGGCAGGGCTCGGTCTTCTCTCCTCCCGGCGCGTTGGTCCCGCGACCAGCGCTCGACGACAGAGCGACGTAAGGGTGGTTGCACATCGTCGCCAGCAGGCTGACGGCAGCCTGTGGCCCGGTGCTCGAGGTGATGTCGACGAAGTCGATGCCCGTCACCGCATCCATGGCCGGCGGGTTGCTCACCGCGCCCTGGGGGGCGGGGACCGGGCGGAACCGGTAGATCAGCACCGGTGCCTCATGGTCGCGCTGGGGCTGCCCTGCCATGTCGAAGAAGTGGTTCATGAGGTTGTCTCCATTGGGGTGATGTGCGGTTCCCGGCCAAGGTGCCAGGGGCGAGAGGCTCACGATGCCCTCGCTGATCTCCCGCGCGACCATTGCTGCTGTTCGCACTCCAGGGTGGATTGTTGGTCAGGGCTCTGGCGTTGTCTAGCCAGAAATCCTAGAGCCGCCCAAGGACATCGGCGGCCCAAACAAGAGAGCGACAGCGCCCTCGACGGACTCAACCGCAGCAGCCGTCGCTGGCACCCAGTGGGCACCGCCGTCATTTACCCACCAGATGCTCCCGGCCGGGTAAACCGTAGACGTGTCCACCTCGCGCTGCTCACTCATCACGTCACCAGCCCCAACCACCGCAGGATCCACTCGATACCGCCGACGCCGTCGGGCATGTTCATCGCTCCAAGGGGATAGGTGGTGGGTGCGGTGGGAGTCGAACCCACCCGCCTGTCGGCCACGGGTTTACAGCCCGCTCCCAGCCCACGCCGGGCACGCACCCTTGTCCTTTGGACAAGCTATCACTCCTCCGTCGGAAGCACCAGCTCACCGCAGTCGTCGCAGCGCCATGTGCTGGCATCGATCTGAGCCCGCGACATGCGGCCGATGACCCCGCACTGGCAACCGATCTTCACCATGCGCGTGGTTTGCTTGGCCTTGCTCGCTGCGCTGGCCTTGAGGCCGGCGTGGGGGTAGGGGCCAGCTCGGTCCACGATGCCAGCGAGGCGAGCGGACAGGGCCTCGCCGGCCGTGGTCGCGGTCAGCTTGCCCTCGAGGCCTACGGCGCGAGCCAGCTTGGCGAAGGTGCCTCGGTGGCCGCTCCTGCAGTCGTCCCAGGCATGAACCAGCTCATGGGTGATGACGTCGGCGGCCTTCGCGGGGTCGTCGATGGTGGGGGACAGGAAGATCTCGTTGACCTTGCCCTTGGACGCGGCGCGGTTCCAGCACTGGCCGATGGCCTTGTTGCGGTTGGCCCGGCCGCCCGGCCACGAGCAGCTCACGCGGTAGTTCCACTCGGGGCCGAGGGGCAGGCCGCACTCAGTGGCGGCGGCATCGATGAGGGGCTCGATGGCCTGGGCGACGCGAGTCAGCCACTCCTCGCGGGTCTTGGCGGGTTTCACGGGGGTCTCTCCGTTGGGGTGGGGTGTGTGTTACCGATCCAAGTCGTCGTGCCAAAGCTCACAGAATGTCTCGTAGCCATTACTGTCGGTCGTCTCGCCGTCCTCCCAGGACAGCCACCAGCGGTCGACGAACGGTGGGTACAGGGCGATGCTGCTGTTGGCCACGGGGATCAGCAGGTGAGGGTTGCTGGCGACGACTCGACCGTGGGGCTCGCGCTTGATTCTCATCCCTCGGTCTCCCCCAGCGCCATGGCCAGCATGAAGCTAAACTCAGCGTCTTCCGCGGCCCACTCCAACAGCACGGCGAGCCGCTCCGGGCTTGGCATCTCGCCGAGCATGATCTGGGCGATGGCCTGCGGCTCATCCTCGAGCCAGCCCAGCGCGTAGGTCAGGGCGGCGCGCAGCTTGCTGGCCTGCTGCCATGCGGGGTCGGCCATGGCGAGCTGGTGCTGGGCGTTCCATTTTCCGACGGCCAGCGACGGATGGAACAGGGCGATGACAGGGGGGCAGAGCATCGAGCAGCAGGAGATGGTGAGGTGTGTGCGATGGGTCACGCCACGGGCTACCTTCGGCGGCTGCTCGCACACGGGGCATGGGAGCAGGTCGTCCCAGGCGTCGTCGGTGGGGGTGGTCATCGGGTCGTTCTCCGGTTGGGGTTGGTGTTCTACAACTGACCCAGCACCTGGGCCGTTACCCCGCGAGACAACTCGACGGGGATCATGTTGCCGATCAGCAGCGAGCACAGCGCCCGTTGCTTCGGCAGTTGGAACGTGTCAGGCAGGCCCTGGATGCGAGCCAGCTCGCGGGGGTTGAGGATGCGGCAGTCGTCACCGTCCAGCAGGTACAGTTGGCTCCCGCTCTTCGTTGTGAGGGTCGGGGCCCGCTCATGCATGGCCCGCCCCCTCGACTCGCTGACGTTGTTCCAGACACACAGCGAGCCAGCCTCCTTCTGCGCCTTGCGCATGCGCCAGCGCATCCGCTCGGACTTGGCTGCGATACCGCCCTTGGCCCAGCGGTGCTCCGGCGAGGGCTCGAGATCCAGGCAGTCGCCCAGGGCCCGCGAGTCAGCGCCCCAGGTCGGCGACAGGCCGAGCCCGCGACCATCGCGGTCGGCGGTCACGATCAGGCGCTGGCGGTCCTGGGCGGAACCGTAGCGAGCCGCGTTGAGGACGTGAGTCCGCACCGTGTAGCCCAGCGCCACCAGCGCCCCACCCCAAGCGGGGAACAGGCGCCAGCGCAGGAAGTCGGGCACGTTCTCCACGATCAACCCGCGAGGCCTCGCGACCTCTGCCGCCGTCACCACGGCCCACGCCGTGGAGCGCTGGAGATGAGCCCGCTCGGCCGCTCGACCCAGGTCGGGGGCATGGCTCCCGCCCGTGCCCTTGCGGGCAGGCTGGGCGTTCTGGGAGTGGCCCTGGCAAGCTGGGGCGGCCAGCAGGAGCCCGCGCGAGATGTCGGGGAGTTGGGAGAAGTCGAACTGCTGGAGGTCTTGGCAGGCGTGCTCCGTCGCGGGGTGGTTGCGCTGGTGCCAGCGCACGGCGTCGGGGTTGTGGTTGGCGGCCAGCAGGACGCGGGCCCCGGCCAGCTCTGCGCCGGCTGAGAACCCACCTGCTCCGCTGAAGAGGTCGACGGCGGGGATCATCGGCTCTCCCATCCCGCCAGGAATCGCGCGCCCTGGGGGTCGAAGCACGGGCCCGCCTCGCTGCACAGCTGCTCCAACTCCGCCACCGTGGCGGTCATGCCAAGCTTGCGCGCGGCGCAGCGGAGGTCGGCCACGGCGCGCTTACGCGCCGCTGCGGGGTCGCGATTCTTGTCGGCGTGCTTCATCGGGGGGTTCTCCGGTGTGGGGTGTTCCGAGTCAGCGACATGCTGGCCCTGGGCGCGGGCCCCCGCGTGAGCAGGGGCCCTGGTCCCGGGTCAGGGGTCGATTTCGTAGGCTGCGTGCAGCCCCGACGCGAGCCGAGGTATGACGTACCCGTCAAGCGTCCAGCCGTGGTCGTCGACGCCTTCGATGAGGAGATCGTCGCCTTCCACGCGCGCCACGTAGCAGTGCGGCAGGTAGGCGCTCACCGCGTCCAGCAGCCCAGCCGCCGTCTGCCCGTTGCCCATGCGCACCTTCGCACGTCGGGTGAGCTGTCCTTCGTCGTCCTCAAACTGCATTGCTTGGTCCTCCGGTGGGGCGGATGGCGTGGTTGGTCATGCGTCTGCGCTCGCGATCCGGCACAGCCCGTCCGGCAGGACGGACAGGATCACGTCCGGGTGCCATTCGCGTCCGCCGTAGGGTCGCGCGTTGCGGAAGTCGTGCACGTTGCGGGGGCGCGGCGTGTCCGGGTGAGCGTCCGCGAAGCCCAGCATAAAGGCCTCGACGAAGCGAGGGCCGTCGGGCGTGTCGCACATGGCGCCGTAGTGTGTGGCCAGCGTCCAGTGCTCCCCGCCGACGTAGCCCATGGCGTCTCTTCGCGTGATGATGCTGGAAGTCCCTTCGTGGGTGCAGCCAAGGGTCAGGGCGAGCACCCGCGCATCGTCGCGCGTGGCAGTGTCGGGCAGGGCAACGTCGCACGCCGTGTCAGCGATGAAACGGCCGAAGTCCTTAGGCATTGTCTGGTTCTCCGGTGGGGTGGGGTGAGTCAGCGAGATACAGGGTGGGCCATCGCGCCCGGCCCATGGGCTTCAACGACGATGGAGACGCGGCGGTCGGCACGGCCGGTGGAGCCATTGCAGGCCCCGCACGTCTCGCATGTGGTGGTGCTGCCGGGGGTAGTGGCGGGGCAGACGATCTCGCGGGGGCGCGAGCCCGACGGCTGCCTGTCGCCCTTCGGCAGCACGCGGAACGTGCGCCATCCACGAGCCCGCGCGGTCCGGCCGTCGGCTTCGCTGTCGGCACTGGCCATAATGAGCGAACGGTAGCGTGCGCCCTTGCGGCCCGTGAGGTTGCGCCATTGATGGGTGTACCCCGTCCATCCCAGCGGGGCCGCGCGAGTCAGCGATTCCAGGACGCCGATGGGGAGCGCGGCTGGGTCACCCCAGGCGCCCAGCCGCATCTTACGCGCGAACGGCGAGCCGTCCCAACGCGGGTAGCGATCAGCCCTCCACGCGCGCCACACTCCCAGAGGGGCCTTCGGCAGATCGACGTAGCAGGCCCGCCCCTTGCCCGCGAGTCCGCGAAGGGGACAGTCCCCGCACACGCTGGCGTCGGATCCGTCGCGCAGAGTCTCATGAGGTGCTGCGTGCTGGGGCATGATCCAGACTTGAACCACGGGGCCGGTCTTGCGGTTGACGCTGGGGCGGGTCAGCCCGGTAGCGATGGCCACGATGGGGGCGCCGTCCAGCTGGGACGGGCCCCGGTAGATCTCGACTCCGGTTGGGCGGGTCATAGTGGGGGTTCTCCGTGGGGCTGGGGTTGGGGTTGGGGTCCTACGATCCATACAACGCGCGGTGCCATGCCTTTGCAGCGTTGCTGCCGGTGCCACGAAGCGCGAGGAACACGAGCGCCACGGTGTCCGCGCGACTGGCGAGCGAGCCCGCGCGGTTGGCTTCCCAGACATGGGCGGACCACAGCGACCCGCCACCACGGTGGAAGTTCAACGCGGCGGCCAGCGCTCGCGCATCTTCACCGGCGCTCTTTCGGTGCCCGTGCGAGGCGCCGTAGGGTCCGCTCAAGAACCGCATGCGACCCTTGCGCCAGTCAGCCAGCTTACAAATGCCTTGCAGCGCTGCGGCCGCACGGCGAGACGGCATGCGGGCTTCGCCGCGTTGCAGGATGACGGCGGCGCGAAGGGCCCGCGATAGGTGCTCGGTCGCGTCGGGGCCGTTGCTGAGGGTTTCGGCCATCGCGCCTCGCACGACGGTGCGCAAGGCGTCCATACGTTCGGTGTTCTGGGTCGAGCAGGGGGGAGCCTTCTCGGTGGTGCGTTCCATGGTTTCATTCTCCGGGTTGGGGTGTTGATCCAAGGCGCGCCAGTCCCCGACAAGCGGGGGCCGGCTGGTCTTGGCTCAGTGGGGCGTCAGCTCGTCGGCCGGGACTTCGACGAACGCCAACGGGCCATCCTGGACTGCTGAACCAACGACAGCAGGTTCCTGTAGTTCGTGTCCGTCATGCCGTGCCGGATGGCGTGCTCGATAGAGACGCTGGCGTCAGCGTACCGGCCTTCGTCGATGCTACGGCCAGCGCGAGCCATGGCGGACTTGATCTCGGCGTATGTCATCAGTCGGGCTCCGTGGGGTGAGGGGTTAGGCGCGGTCCGCGTCAGCTTGAAGCGCACGCGCCACGGCCCGCCACTCTTCGAGAGCGCGGAAGGCCGCATCGGCTTGTCGCTTCGCCGCGTCTCGCTCCCCCCAGGTCCGAGCACGGTCACACGCCCAGTCGGAGAAGCGCAGGAAGTCATCTCGCAAGGCGTGGACCTTGTTGTTCGCGGCCGCAACAACGTCGGCAATGGTGGCGTTGGGCTTCAGCATGTTTGGCATCCGCTTCATCGGTCGGGCTCCGTGGGGTGAGGGGTTAGGCGCGCTGCCCCCGGTGGCGATCCGGGGGCAGCTGGTCCATCTCCTCGGCGCACCGTGCTGCCCGGCTTCCCGCTGGGCCGGCTCAAGTCTGGCCGTGGTGCGCGTTGCAGTCGGCGCCCCCGTGGGGGCTGCCGGCTGCCTGAGTTGTCAATGGTCGTGTGCTGCTGGCCGGGCTGGCGGTGCCATGTCCGACGCACTAGGTATATCGGCCAATCAACCCAAACGTTTAAACGTTTCCCAAAGAATCTCGGTCAAGTCGTCCTAAGCCCCTGCCGATGCGGGGGTTATCTCACAAGGAAAATCATCATGGAAAGCGGCATGGAGGCCCTGCGACGGGTCATCGAGGCGGAGGAGCGGGCCCTAGCTGGTGTGGCTCGGGGCTCGGGGGAGCGCTCAGAGGGCGACTCAGGGCAACTAAAGGAGCGGGCCGTGAGGCTGGTGGGGTTGCGGCTGGCGTGGTCGCTTGTGGCTGGAACTGCTACGTGTAGCTAGAACCATGACGAAAAGGGGGATCAAGGGGGAGCGGTGGGGGATCAATGGGGGATCATTGATCCCCCAGTCGATGGGGGTGTGTTGGGGGTTGTGTGGGCTGGGGGTTGGGTGAAGATGACGGAAGTGGATAACTTTTGTGGATCAAGGGGGGCAGGATCGGGGAGCAACACCCACAGCCCAGCCCCTATGGATCGCTGAAATGAGTGAAAAAAGGGTCTATATCTATATCTATAGATAGATCTGGCCGTTTCCAGGCGCTCCCCGGCCCAGCCGCCAGAACTGATCCCCGTGCTCCCCCATAGGGGGGGGCAGAACGGCCAATCTCCGCGATATCGCTGCCGCAGGGGGGTATACGGGGCCGTTCAGAAAGGGGGATCACTGATCCCCCCTTGATCCCCCGTGCTCCCCCTTTTTGTCGTGTATCCAGCTACAAAGAGGCCTTTCGGCTACAAGCCTGTCGCTCCGGCCGCTACACATGGGCCTGCGCCCAGCAGCCTCGGGCCGGGCTCGGGGCCCTGTAGGCTGTCGCTGGCCCCCAGGCACCCTGCCGGGGGCCGCCAACCCCAAGCGACAGGAGCACCAGACCATGGGCAACGGATGGAGACAACGCGAGCGGGACGCCGGGCGTGCCCGGGCCGCGAGACAGGCGGCCTCGAAGGAGGCCCGGCAGGCGGCAGCTGAGCCGGCCTCAGGTGGGGCGGGCGATGCTGAGGCCGAGGACCCGGGCGAGGCGGGCGAGGAGGGGTCGACCCCCCTCGAGTTCTGAGGACGCGGAGGGGGGTGGGGGCGCGGTTCGGGGGCGCCTGGGTCCCATCGCGAAGACGGATAGTGGGTCCCACCCACGCGCGCGCACCCCCACCCCCCATCCCGCGAGCCGAGGCCCCCGCCCCCAGATTTTTTTTCTGACCCCACCACCCTGCTACGCTGCCCCCGTCATCCCTCCCGCAACCCCCGTCAGCTCCTCTTCCACGGCTGGCGGGGGTTGTTTAGTTAAACCCCCTTGCTTCACCAACAGCCACCAGATACCATGCCCGCTCCTCAAGGAGGTGCGATCGATGGCAAGACTCGAAGGGCGGGCCCTAGACAGGGCCGTAGCGGAGGCGATGGATCTGGAGATCCTCGAGGGGATGCTGGTCGAGGACGACGGCCAGCCCTCTGGCGCAGGGAACCTGTTCCCGATCCCGTCCTACTCCACCGACTACTCGGTGCTGCCGGAGCTGCGGGCGTGGTGGACACAGCTCGAGGGGCGCAACATCCTCGTCGTCGTCGTCCAGGGAGAGGTCACGGTCACGCTCTTCATCGGCTACAAGTTCGTCTACCAAGCCCAAGCCCCCGAGGAGCCAGAAGCCCTCTCCCGCGCAATCGTCGCGGCGGCGGGGGGTGGGTGATGGACCAAGAGCACACCCACAGAGACAGCAGGAGTCGGTATCGGCTGGTCGAGCGCATGGAGCGTTCTCAGGGCATCATTAAGCGCCTCTCCGCCGAGCGCAACGCGCTGCGCCTGGCCCTGGCGAGGATCAGCGAGGGACGCGGC